>JABAOE010000862.1_pt2 | contig 81635 bp, 79 predicted proteins | sample 7062141 | NCBI WGS metagenome assembly JABAOE01 (sample SAMN14538627, study PRJNA623070) | marine sediment metagenome | biome: marine biome [ENVO:00000428]; feature: marine pelagic biome [ENVO:01000023]; material: deep marine sediment [ENVO:00002113] | place: India: Gulf of Khambhat ... | reverse complement strand
GCGTGGGCGTTGCATCCGCCAACGACGATATCCTTGGATTCGATACGGAAGGCAGCGCCGCGCAGCGCGCGCTTGAAGCCCGCATCGATGCCATGATCGACGCGGACGAGATGGATGGCTGGCTCAAATTATTGTCGGAGACGCCGCATCACGTCGGTTCCCTGGCCAGCAAGGAGAACGCCGAGTTCATCGCCGAGCTGCTGACTTCCTGGGGTTACGACACCGAGATCGAGGGCTACCAGGTACTGTTGCCGACGCCGCGCGTCCGCGAAGTCGAGCTCGTTGCGCCGACGCAATACAGCGCGGGGCTCACTGAGGATACGCTGGCGGAAGACCCCAGCACGTCGGTCATCGCCAACCTGCTGCCGCCGTATAACGCGTTCTCGCGTGACGGCGAGGTAGAGGCCGAGCTCGTATTCGTCAACTACGGCATCCCCGAGGACTATGAAGTGCTCGAGCGTTACGGCATCGACGTGACCGGCAAGATCGCCATCGCCAAGTACGGCCGCTCCTGGCGCGGCATCAAGCCGAAACTCGCGGGTGAGAAAGGCGCCATCGGCACGCTCATCTATTCCGACCCGGCCGACGACGGCTATGGCCGGGGCGACGTCTATCCGAAAGGCCCGTTCAAGAACGAGAGTGGCGTGCAGCGCGGGTCGGTCATGGACATGCCGACTTATCCCGGCGACGTATTGACGCCCGGCGTCGGCGCGACGGCGGACGCCAGGCGGCTGCGGCGAGCCGATGCGCCGACAATCACGAAGATCCCGGTGTTGCCGATTTCCTACCGGGACGCGCTGCCGTTGCTGTCGGCGATGGATGGCGAGGTGGTGCCGGATGAGTGGCGAGGCGCGCTGCCGATCACCTATCACCTCGGCCCGGGCCCCGCCAGGGTGCGCATGAAAGCCGAGTTCGACTGGAACATGGTCACGGCCTACAACGTGATCGCGAGATGGCGCGGCAGCGAATATCCTGACCAGTGGGTGATTCGCGGCAATCATCACGATGGCTGGAACCATGGCGCAGCAGATCCCCTGTCGGGCATCGTCGCCATGCTCGCCGAGGCGAAGGCGGTCGCCGAGCTCGCGAAAGCCGGAGACCCGCCGCAGCGCACCGTGATCTACGCCGCCTGGGATGCCGAGGAACCGGGCCTGATCGGATCGACGGAGTGGGCCGAGCACCATGCGGACGAACTTCGCGAGCATGCGGTCGCCTATCTCAATACGGACGGTACGAGCCGCGGGTTCATGAACATCGGCGGCAGCCACGTTCTCGAGCGTTACCTGAACCAGGTCACCGAAGAACTCGACGATCCGCTGGTGGACATGAGCCTCAAGGAACGCCGCCGGGCGAACCTGCTGGTCAACGGCGACGACAAGGCGAAAAGCGAGGCGCGCGATCGCGACGATCTGCGTATCTATCCGCTGGGTTCGGGATCGGATTACACGCCGTTCCTGCAACACCTGGGGATCGCATCGGCCAATCTCGGCTTTGGCGGCGAGGCGTCCGACGGCAGCTATCACACGATGTATGACACCTATGAGCACTACACGCGCTTCCGTGACCCGGGGCTCGTCTACGGTGCAGAACTTTCCAGGGTCACGGCGCGGGCGACGTTGCGACTCGCCAACGCGCCGCGGTTGCCTTTTGAATTCAAGGGCCTGGCGGATAACGTCGCCCTGTATGTGAGCGAACTCGAGGAACTCGCCGACTCGATGCGCGAGGAGACGGCGCGAACCAACAAGCTCATCGAGGACGGCACTTATGCGGCCGCGATGAACCCGGGCAAGACGCTCGGGCCGCCGCTGCCGAAGTCGCCGGTGCCGTACTTCAACTTCGCGCCACTCAAGAATGCGCTCGCGAGGCTCGAGAACGCGGCAGAGGCTTACGCTGCCGCTGCGGAATCTTCCGATATCACGAGCGAGGATTTCAATCGCAGTCTCTACATGAGCGAACGCCTCCTGACGCGGGACGAGGGACTGGAAGGCCGGGAATGGTACAAGCACCATATTTATGCGCCCGGCTTCTACACCGGCTACGGCGTCAAGACGCTCCCCGGCGTGCGCGAGGCGATCGAGCAGCGCGATTACGACAAGGTGGGACCGCAGATCGACATTGCCGCCGACGTCCTCGACCGCATCGCAGTGCATGTCGAAATGCTCGCGGCAGAACTCACCGGAGAATCATCATGAAGCGAATGATCGTCGCGGCCGTCGCGTCGCTGGTCAGCATCGGCGCCAATGCACAGATCCTTCCCGACGTGCCGGAAGGCGCCCAGGCCGTGAGCTTGTCGGGTGAGCCGCTTGTTTCGCCCGAGCCCGGCGCGACAGCATTGCAGAACCTGGAGACTGCAAAGCTGGCATACGAAGCGAACCCGGACAGCGCCGATAACATCATCTGGTATGGCCGGCGCATTGCCTACACTGGCGACTATCGCGGCGCCATCGAGATTTTTTCCGAGGGCATAGAGAAGTTTCCGGACGATGCGCGCATGTATCGCCATCGCGGTCACCGCTATATATCGATACGCGAATTCGGGCGCGCGATCGCCGATCTCGAACGCGCGGCGTCGCTGATCGAGGGGACTGACAACGAGACCGAGCCGGACGGCGCGCCCAACGCGCTGAACATCCCGGTCAGCAGCCTGCACGGCAATGTCTGGTATCACTTAGGCCTTGCTTATTACCTCGTCCAGGACTGGGACAATGCTTATCGCGCCTACCGGAACGGTTTCGATGCCGGACGTAACGACGACAATCGCGTGTCGACGACCCACTGGATGTACTCGATCCTGCGGCGCGCCGGTGACGAGGAAGGCGCAGCCAGGGTGCTCAACGCGATCTCGGCCGACATGAACGTCATCGAGAACGTGTCCTATCACAATCTCTGTCTCCTATATAAAGGTGAGCTGTCGCTCGAAGATCTGCTCGGCGCTGGCGACGGCAGTCCGGCGGGCGCGGCCGTGCTGTACGGTGCGGCCAACTGGCTGTACGTCAACGGCGATGTCGCACGGGCCGACGAGATCCTGAATCAACTGGTCGCCTCACCGTCGTGGGCGGGTTTCGGGGTCATCGCCGCGGAAGCAGACCTGGCGGCACGTAGAACAAACAGCGGGGAATCACCATGAAGAAATTGATCGTTACGTTCGCTGCCGCCGTGCTCACCGCCTGCGGCCAGCCGCCGGCGCCGCCCGCTCCCCAGGAGACGCCGACCGCCGCCGGGGACACCCGGCCGAATATCGTCTTCGTGCTCGTCGACGACCTCCGCTGGGATGAAGTCGGCGTCGCGGGGCATCCCTACGTCGAGACGCCCAATATCGACCGCGTCGCGCGCGAGGGCGCGTACTTCCAGCGCGCGTTCACGACGACGCCCCTCTGTTCGCCGGCGCGTGCCACCTTCCTGACCGGTCTCTACCCGCACAAGAACGGCATTACCGACAATCTCGCGCGTAACGAACAGAGCCACCGGCTCGAGACCTTCCCGAAGATGCTGCAGGCGGAAGGCTACGACACGGCCTTCATCGGCAAGTGGCACATGGGCAACGACGACACGCCGCGACCCGGCTTCACGCTGTGGGCCGGCATGAAAGGCCAGGGCGAAGCGATCAGCCCCGAGATGAATATCAACGGCGAGCGTCGCCAGATCGAGGGCTATGTCACGGATATCCTGACCGACCTGTCCGTCGATTTTGTCGGCGAGGAGCGGGACAAGCCGTTCCTGCTGTACCTGTCGCACAAGGCGCTGCACCCGAACATCACCCAGCTCGACGACGGCAGCTCCATCGCATCGCCGAGCGGCGTGCCCGGGTTTATCGCCGCGGACCGGCACAAGGGCCGCTATGCGGATGCGACGGTGCCGAGGCGCCCGAACTCGGGCGTGGTGCCGACCGACCGACTGGCGCTGCTGCGACAGATCGGCGACCTGCCGCCGCTCGGCCCGGGGACGATCACGCCCGAGCAGACGATCCACGAGCGCCAGGAAATGCTGCTCGCCGTCGACGAAAGCCTCGGCACGATCATGGAGACGATCGAGCGGCTGGGAGAACTCGATAACACGGTCGTCGTCGTTACCTCCGATCACGGCTTCTGGTACGGGGAGCATGGTCTTTCCAACGAGCGTCGGCTCTCTTACGAGGAAGCATTGCGAATTCCGTTGATGATCCGCTACCCGAACCGGATCGCCGCCGGGCAACGGCCGACGCAGATGGCGCTGAGCATCGACATTGCGCCGACGATGCTGGAACTGGCGGGCGCGACGCCGCCCGATAAGCTGCACGGCATGTCGCTCGCGCCCATCCTCGACGGCGGGGATCCGGACTGGCGATCCTCGTTCCTGGTCGAGTACTACAGCGACACGGTCTTCGAACGCATCTACCTGATGGGCTATAAAGCGGTCCGTACCGACCGCTACAAGTACATCCGCTACGAGGACCTCGACGGCATGGACGAGCTCTACGACCTGGCCGGCGATCCCTATGAATTACGTAACCTGATCGACGATCCGCGCTACGCCGAGGTCCTCGCCGAGCTGGACGCCGAGCTCAATCGGCTGCTCGAGGAGACTTCCTGACGGCGCGCAGCCGCCGGGAGATGACCGCGGGCACGGCCGCGCTGAACGCGCGCAGGTAGCGCTGCGTGGTCTCGTGGCCGACTTCGCGGTACACGATGAAGATGCCGCTGGCGATGATGATCGAACCGCCGGTCACGACCCAGCGATCCGGTACTTCCCCCCAGATCAGGTAGCCGGCGATCGCGGCGCCGACGAGCGCCGTGTACTCGAACGGCGCCAGCACGACCGGTGGCGCGCGCCGGTAGCCGCCGACCATGCCCACCCAGGCGATGGCGGAACATGCGCCCGCGGTAACGAACAGTAACCATCCGAAGGCGTCCGGCGCGACATAGTTGTCGGGCAGCATGAACGCAGACACGATCAGCGGTCCACTCATGATGTAGAAAGCCAGCGAGAAGCTCGACTCGGTGGCGGCGAGCTTCCTGGCCGTCATCATCATCATCGCCCAGCAGGCTGCCGCGATCAGCACGCCTGTCGCGGCCGGGGTGAACATGCCCGGACCCGGACGCAGCACGATCAGTACGCCGATGAATCCGGCGACGACGGCGAGCCAGCGGCGCCAGCCGACATGTTCCCCAAGAAACGGCTGCGATAGTGCCGTAACGATCAGTGGCGCGACGAATGCGATCGTCAGCGCGTTGACGAGCGGCATGTTCGCCAGGCCATAGAAGAAACCGAACATCGCGCCGACCGACAGCGCCGTGCGCAGCGCGTGCCAGCCCCAGCGGCGTGTCCTGAGGGCGCTGTAGCCGCCGTACCAGCGGGCGGTGAGCAGGAAGATCAGCACGCCGAATACGCTGCGCAGGAACACGAACTGCTCGATCGGGTAGGTCTCGAGCAGCTTCTTTGCGGCCAGGTCCAGGCTGAGACCGCCGAAGACGCCGAGCAGCAGGAAGGCGACGGCCACGCCGAACTGGTCATTCCTTGTCGTTGCCTGGCTACTCATGATTTGGCACCAAAAAAACGCTGTGGCGTTGCAGCACACAGCGCTTCAATCCGTTCAGCCAGCGTTCAGAAAACGGCCGCTGAAGTTCAGCTTCGATTCATGGTGATTCGCGTTAAATGAACCCCGACAAGGAAGATTGTGCTTCAGAGGTAATCGGCATGTCCAGAGCAACAACGACGAACGAATCACTGAGAATTTTCTATTTACTGGTGCTCGGCCTTATCGTGTTCATGGCATCCGGCGCGCTGCTCGCAGCGGAAGGCGACGAGCAGCGCACGTCGGTGTCGAAACACCACGTTACGGGTGGCCGCGACAATCCGACCGATGTCGCGGAGTCCGCGGAAGAATATGCCGGGCTGGTGACGACCGGTGAACGGGCCGGCTCAGATACTCGCGGCGCGTCGGCCAAGGGCAGCGGCGTGGCCCAGAAGGGCGCCTGGGACTTCTGGTTCTACGAAGCCGACGTGATCCTGTTCAATGATGACGACCTCGATGGCTATTACTACGGGATCGATCTGCTGTTCGACGTCGACACGATTTATGATGCCGCTGACGTCTACGCAGTTCTTTACCTGAGCTACGAGGGCGGCCCGTGGAACGAGTACGCGGTCACCGAGGATTTCACGATCTTCGGCAGCAGCGGCAACGACGAATACGTCATCGTCTCGGAACTGATGTCCGGCTACCCGACCGGCAGCTACGACCTCCTGATCGAGGTGTTCGACGCCTGGGACGGCACTTACCTGGCGAGCTTCGGTCCGGCCGATACTTCGGAGCTCTCCTACCTGCCGCTCGAGGATTTCGACCGCGACAAGCCTTTGCCGCCGGTTCGTGAAGTCGTCATCGTCGAGCAGGGCGGTGGCGGCGGCTCGGCCGACGGCTGGCTGCTCACGGCACTCTTCCTGGTCCTGATCGGCGGCGCCATACGCAGGATATGGCGCCGTCGGCATGACGCCCTGGTGCGGATCGATTCGCCGGCGCCGATCTGGCGCTCGCCTGGCGAGATCGACCATTGAAGCCGAAGCGCTGCCGCACCGCCTGGCTCTTTGAACGAGGGCCTGCGCCGATCGGATGCTGTTAGATATTGACCGACTGTTCCGGAAAGATGCTCAGCCGATCAGCTTGTCGATCCTGAGCTGTCTCGCGATCGCTTCGGCCTCCTCATAGAAGACCTCGCCCATGGTCGCCTTTTCGAAGCAGGTGGACTGGATCGTCCAGAGCCTGCTGCCGCTTGTCGCGTCGTAGACGTTCGTGATGGCGACCACCGTGAGCGCGATACGCACGTCGTCCGGCACTTTGAGTTCCTCGTAGTCGTAGAGGAAATAGTCTGCTGGATCGCCGCCCCGGCATTCGGCGAGTACCTCGGTCCGTCCTTCCCGGCTTTCGGCCTGCGTATCGACGCTGACGATGTGGGTCACGAGGATCGCGTCTGCGCCGGTATCGCGCGCTGCCGAATCGATCTCCTCCTGGAGCAGCGTCGTTTTGGGCCCGGTCCTGGTATGTGCCGACAAGGCATTGCCCCCGGCGTCACGAATCCGCGCGCTGATCAGGTCCTCGAACTCGCGCCGGGAATCGGCGTCGCTCGCAACGGCGACCACGAGGAAGTTACTGAATCCGTCCGCGACCGACGAAGTCTCGTCGTGCAGCTTGATGACCTCGGTCTGTGGAGCGCAGGCGACGACCGCCAGCGCGAAAACGCTCGCGACCAGCAGGCGAACAGGGGATCCTCTCATTGCGATATCCGGCTTGGGGACCAGCATCCGATGCTACGGCCGCGGGGTTCCCCGGCAATTGGTATTAACCCCTAGCGGTGGACTGCCGAGTTATGTGGTGTTTACTGGCTCTGCCGAGTTTCTGGAGCAAACCCGGTTTCAGCAGTCCAATCCCATCGAATGATGTCGCTCTCCGTCGTCTCCATCAGTTCAACGAACTCCGCAGGGAACTGTGTCTTGGCGCCGGCATCCCACCACTCGCGCACTCCTGGCAAATCCAGGTGCCCGGCGGCCCGATTCATTTCACGGTCCCAGAGATTTTGGTCGATAGCGCCGAGACGAAACATCTGATCAGTGGCAACCGCCATCTGGTAGAACGTGTAGTGCCACAGGGCAAAATGCATGTACGAATCTTCAGTCAGTCCCCTGGAGCCAAAGAAACCGCTTTTCAAAGTGATTGAGAGATTCTCGTCAATGCTGTTCAAGTCTGCATTTGCAGAAACCCATGTCTGGTAGGCGGACGCACGGACACTGGCGGTATTCGTCCTTGTTTCGAATACCAACAGCAGGAGCGAAGCGACAATGGCGATGATGCCGATCGCTTCAAACAGGTCCTTTCGTTTTTCGCGATGCATGCATAGTTCCGATGGACTGGTTCAGTGTTGCGTTAAGGATAGCAACAATATCCGGGTCCGCGACGATGTTGAATTGAGGCGTTTCAATGCGGGAATCGGTTTATCTAATCTGTAAGCGCTGAATCCGGGCGCAGCCAGGCCGGTGTCGATTCAGGTGGCGCCGAAACGTTGCCGCTGTCGGCAGTCGTCTGACCGCAACGAGATGCGAAGGGCAATAGCAATCCGATGACCCGAAGCCGGCGATCGGGGTGGCGTCGCGTAGTCCCGTTGCGGACTTCGCCCATACGCACTCGAGCCTTGATGGATCGCGCGTATACCAGATTCCCTGAACTTCTCCTGCCCGGCGAAGGTAGTCGATGTGCCAGTGTGGTCGGATGACTGGTTCCAAGTGGTGCTTGAGTCGTGCCCCGAGACCACCTGGACCGAATGCACTGCCGAAGTACATATAGAAAAGTGAGTCGAAGCGGATCCGGCCGAGTTGTCCGACCTGTAGATCAATTGCTTTGTCCAAACTGACTAGCAGTGCGTAAGTTCCGGGCGTAGCCTCCGGGCGAATCATTGCAGCCAACTCAGGTAATGTCTCTTGCTATTCCTGCTTCGCCCAGCATGCTTCCACAAACTCGACGAAAGCTGCCAACAGTGCTGGCTTGTGATCCTCCCAATAGCTGACGAATCTCATTGGCGCAGCCACTGGCCTGCAGACCAGTTCCTCGTAGAAGTGCCAGTCCTGATCGTTCAGCGTTCCCCGGCGCCATTGGAGAAAGGCGTTCTGCATGCGGATCCAGCGAGCGCGACCGGCCAGAAAAAATTTCAGCGAATCGAGCTCATCCAGTTGCGCCGTACCATTCGACGTTTCGAGCCAGATACGGCTCAGGTCATCATCCGTCGCGATAGACAGCAGAAAGCCGGTCGATGCGTCGGTCTGACTCTGTAAATTTGCGGCTTCAACCGCCTCGGTGTTCTGCCTTAGTTCGAGTCCGACAAACACGAGACCCGCGAGGACGGCCACAGCGCCAGCCAGGTCCAGTATCCCTCGAAGGTCTTTAGTCTTCACCCGTCAGTCCATTCAATCCAGTGTCAGCTATTGTCATGGTGAGTCCTCTGGTAGAAGAAGAACCAGATCGAGCCGATGTATGCGCCGACAAGGATCGCAATCCGGGATCCGGTAAACATGTCCAGTAGCCCAACGTCAAAATCCCGTCGTGCGGCTGCATGAAATGTCAGGGCTTCGGAACCCGCCGCTACTCGGTCGCTCATCATCCGCTGAATATCAGTGATGTCACTATTGATGAACGCGACCACGAGAATCGAGTCCAGGGTGAACAGCGAATAGATGGAAAGGATGACGATCACCATCATCCAGCGCAGCCGATGAGCAACCAGGTAGGACGCAACCAGGAACGCAAAAAGGACCGACATATGTGCGACGTATTGAGTCTGGAATATCGTGAAGAATTCCGAAAATGTGATGGCGAGTTCGTGGTCGGTCATTGGCGCCTGACGGTCGAGCTCCCTGAGCCAATAGATAGCAGTGGCTACAGCTTTTTAAAAGTATACCCGTTACAAGAGCCCTGACAGCTGCGCGGGGGATTCGTCCAACGTCTTGTCAGGCTGCTGATTCAACTGCAACGTCCCAGCCGGGAAAAACCAGGACTGCTGGATGGCACTTGAGTGCGCGCGCGAGAACCTTCGCTCTCTCTACTCCCAGGCGAATGCGGTCATTTTCTATCGCCGAAATTGTCGACTGCGGGATTCCACACAAGGCTGCCAGATCGTTCTGACTGAGTTCCTGCAGTTCCCTGAGAATGCGCACCGATTCACCGGGAGTTACCTCAATGTGCCTTTTCGCAGGCCTAAATTCCTTCATGATCACTTCCTACGATAGTCATGAGCAGTTACATCTATGACCATCACAAACAGCTTTTTCCTCTCAATTCGGTAGATGACTCGATACTGGCCTCCGAGGCGAGACGAACGATGTCCCTTCCAGTCGCCTCGGAGCGATTCATCATTGAATCCCCGGATCAGGCGAAGGCCATTCGGGCCGGACACTTCAACGATGTCTTTCCACTTTTCGTAACGCTTGAGAATGTTTTTTGGCAGCTTTCGAATTTGTCGCTGCAGACTGCGATGCTCGAAGATCTGCCACATACTATTTTTAGTATATATATTCTATTTAGTATGTCAAGATGCGGAATCTCGATGACCGCCTAATAGCCTGACCACAAGTATCCGGCAGAAATGGAGAAACGTATGCTCCTATTTCTGTGCAAATGCGCAATTTGCAGGGGATCTAGCGGCGATCCAGTTTCGCGGTGGCCGCGATTGCCGGCGATCCGGCAGTGGCTGGTCTGCGGCGCGCCGTGCGCATCACGTTCCTGCCCCAGCGGGCCAGCGTGTCGAAGTAGGCATACAGGGCGGGTACGACGAGCAGCGATACCACTGTCGAGAACGCGAGCCCGCCGATGATCGCGCGGGCCATCGGGAAGTAGGGTGGTCCGCCTTCGCCACCGACCTGGGTCGTGCTGACGGCCAGCGGTGCGAGGCCGACGATCGTCGTTGCGACGGTCATCAGGATCGGTCGCAGCCTGTCGCGGCCGGCCTCGACGATCGCCTCGTTGCGCGGCAGCCCCTCGAGACGCAGGTTGTTGATGTGATCGACGAGCACGATGCCGTTGTTCACGACGACGCCGATCAGGATCATGATGCCGATCGATGCCATGAACGAGAACGTCGTGCCGGTCGCGGCAAAAAACAGGAACACGCCGAACACCGAGAACGCGATCGAGCCGAGGATGATCGAGAACGGGAACAGCAGCGACTCGAACAGCGCCGCCATGACGAGGAAGATGCAGGCAATGCCGAGCAGTATGTTCTCGGCCATCATCTGCTGCGTCTCGTCCTGGCGCTCGAAGCCGCGACCGAATTTCCAGTTGTAACCGGGCGGCAGCTCGAACTCGTCCATCAGCGCCTCGATCGTCGGTTTGACGGTCTCCAGGCTTTCGTCGTCGGCGAGGTTGGCCGAGACGACAACCGCGGTCTGGCGATCGGTCCGCTGGATCGTGTCCGGCGACGCACCGACCTTGAAACCGGCGACGGCCCCCAGCGGTATGCGGCGCGCGTCGTCGGTATAAAGCGGCATGTCGGCAAGCTGATCGATGCTCTGCTTGTCGTTCTCGCGGAACGCGAGACGTACGGCGACTTCGCCCGATTCCCCGCGGAACTCGCGAAGGTTCTGGCCGCGCAATGCGATGCCGATGTCGCGCGCGATTGCCTCGGTCGTCAACCCGGCAGCGGCGGCGCGGTCGCGGTCGATCGTGATCTGCACTTCGCGATCGCCCATCTCGGCGTCGGAGCGAACGTCCTCGAGTTCGGGCACTGTCGACAACAGGCGGACGACCTCGGTGCCGATCTCGTTGAGGATCTGCGTCGAGTCGCCGGAGAGCTGCAGGCTGAAGCCTTCGCCGCCACCCTGCTGGTCGAACTGGAAGCTGGGTTTGCCGATCGCGATGGTCGGCAGGTTTTCTTCGATGCGTTCGATGACCTCGGCGGTCGGCACGCTGATGTCGTCATCCTCTGTCAGCAGCACCACGACCGATGCGTTGCCCTTCTCGTAGTAGCTGTAAACGGAACGGATATCGAAGGCTCGCTGGTTTTCGAACAGGTAATCCTCGATTGTCGAGACCGCCGCCTCGACCCGTTCCAGCGGGTGCTCGCCCTCGATGTGCAGCGGCATGTAGAGCCGACGCCCGACGTCCTGCGGGAAGGCGTCGAACTTGACGAGCTGCAGGGCGAGCGGCGCGATACCGATAACACAGATGGCGATGATGCCGCCAAAGGTCTTCCACGGTCGCGTCAGGATCCAGCGCAGCGACCCCATGTATTTCTCGGTGAGGCGGGCCATGCCCGAACCCGTCTTCGGCTGTGGCGGCACCTTGATCCGGGCCGCGAGCATCGGCACGAGCGTCTGTGCAATCAGGAGCGAGGCCAGCAGCGCGACAATGATCGTTACGCCGACGTGGGTCATGAAGACGGAGATGTCGGTCTTCGTGCCGAACATGATCGGCACGAAAACGATGATCGTCGTTAGCGTGCCGGCGATGACGGCGATGCCCACTTCCTTCACGCCTCGCAATGTCGCCTGGAAAGGGTTCTCCGGGTCCAGGTTGCGGTGGCGGAACACGCTTTCAGTGACGACCACGGCATTGTCGACGAGCATGCCGATCGCGAGCATCATGCCCATCATCGTCAGCATGTTCAGGCTCAGGTCCGCAAAGTACAGCGCACCGAGCGTGATCAGAAGAGAGAACGGCACCGAGGCCGTGACGACGACGGTCGTCGTCATCTGGCGCAGGAACGCATACAGGACGATCAATGCGAGCAATGCGCCGATCGCGCCCGCGTTGAGCAGGTCTGCCAGCGATTCGCGCACACTGTCGCCCATGTTGTCGAGATCGAAGATGCTGATGCCCTGCATCTGCGGCAGCCTGCCGATCTCCGCGACCTCGGCCATGACCCGGTCCGTGACCTCGACCATGTTCGCGCCGGTCGACTTGCTGATCGCGACGCCGATGGCGTAGGAACGGTCGAGGTGTCGGCCGTAGTCACGGTCGGGGCTGCGCAGTTCGATATCGGCGACGTCGCGCAGCCGCAGGTAGTCCTGGTTGATCACGAGCTCGCGAATCTGCTCGACGGACTGGAACTCGCCGCGCGGGCGGATGCTCAGTCGCTGGTCGCCGTCGGTGATGCGCCCGGCGCTGACGGCGAAGTTGCTGCGTTCCAGCATCTCCCGCACTTCGTCGATCGTCACGCCATGGGCGGCGAGCCGATCGGGCTGCAGCAGGATGCGGATTTCGCGCGGGTCGACGCCATAGAGATTGACGGACGACACGCCTTCGAGGCGCTCGAGGCGGCGCTTCAGCAGGCGGTCGAGCATCTCGTAGCTGTCCGACAGGTCGCGATCGCTGGAGATGCGCAGTTCGAGGATCGGCAGTTCACCGAGTGAGCCGGTGAAGATGACGACACGACGGACATCCGCCGGCATCTCGTGACGGATGCCGTCGACCTTGGCGCGGGCCTCGATGCCCCGCGAACCCATGTCCTGCCCCCAGTCGAACTGCAGGAAGATCTGTGCCTGGTTCTCGCTGGACGAGGAATACATGCGCTCGACGCCCGACAAGGTCGCCAGCGCTTCCTCGATCGGCCGGGTAATCAGGCGCTCGACTTCTTCCGGCGTCGAGCCTTCGTAGGGCACCTGGATGATGATGCCGGGGAACTCGATGTCCGGAAATTTCTCGAGCGGCAGCAGCCGCGACGCGATCAGTCCGACCAGCGCCAGCGCGACGAATACGACGACGGTCGTAACCGGTCGTGCAATGGCGATCTCGGTGTGTTTCATGACGGTTTTCTTAGCCGGCCGGGATCGGGTCGGCTTCAGCGACAGTCGACGGCCACTTCTTGCGGTCCATCAGCGAGTAGACGACCGGGATGACGACCAGGGTCAGCAGGGTCGAGACGAGCAGGCCGCCGATAACGGTGATCGCCATGGGCGTCCTGACTTCGGAGCCCTCGCCGAAGCCGATGGCCATCGGCAGCAGGCCGAGCGCGGTCGTCAAGGTCGTCATCAGGATCGGCCGCAGCCTTGCGTTGCCGGCCTCGACAATCGCCGTCATCTTCTCCATGCCCTTCGCCTGCAGCTGGTTGATCAGGTCGACAAGGACGATCGCGTTGTTCACGACGATGCCTGCGAGCATGATCACGCCGATGAACGCCACGACATTGACCGTGGTGCCCGTGAGGAACAGCGCGAGCACGGCGCCGACCAGCGCCAGCGGGATCGTGAACAGGATGACGAAGGGATGCACCAGCGACTCGAACTGCGACGCCATTACGAGGTAGACGAGGAAGATGGCGAGCGCGAGTGCGAACTGCATCGACTGGAACGAGTCCTGCATTTCCTCGTTCTGCCCGGAGACCATCGCCGTGACGCCGTTCGGCAACGGCGTTCGGCTGATGATCGCCTCGACCTCCGCGGCTGCGGCACCCAGGTCGCCGTAAGCAATATTCGAGGTAATGATCGCAACGCGCTCCTGGGCGACGCGGCGAATCTCCGCAGGCCCGCGTGCGACCTTGATGTCGGCCACGGCTTCGAGCGTTACCGGGCGCTCAGACGCTGGGTTGACGATCAGCTTGCGGATCTCATCAATGCTCGCCTGGCGGGTATCGACGCTCCTGACGAGGACGTCGATCTTTTTGTCGCGCCAGGTGTAGCGGGTAGCCAGTTCGCCACGAACATTTGCGACGATCCGGTCGGCTATATCGCGGACGGCGAGGCCCAGCGAGGCGGCGCGTTCCTGGTCGAACAGGATCTGGATCTCGGGGTTGCCGAGTTCGATGGTCGTCTTCAGGTCCGTGAAGCGATCGGTAGCCGACAGCGCCTCCATCAGCGCCTGGTTGGCGACCTGCAGGGCCTCGAGGTTGAAGCCCGCGATCTCGATCTGCAGCGGAGCGGCAAAGCTCATCAGGGCGGGGCGGCTGAACTCGTATTGCACACCCGGCAGGCTGGCGAGTTCCTCGCGCATCGCCGCCATGGCGGCCGCCTCTTCCGCGCGACCGCGGCCGGGCTTCAGAGTAAGACTCAGTGTGCCGGTATTTTCTCCGGCATCGACCGGGTTGGCGTCAAGTCGATTACCGGTACCGGCAACTGAGTAACTGATCTCCACGTCGTCAATGTCGCGCGTGACAGCCTGGGCGACCTGAATCGCCCGATCGGTCTCGGCCAGCGGAGCGCCCGGCGACAACCTGAAGTCGACGTCGAATTCACCCTGCGACAGCTGTGGAATGAGTTCCGTGCCAAGCCGCGGTATCAGCAGCATCGTCGCGGCGAAAATGGCCGCGGCGCTGCCGACGACGGCCGCGCGATGGTCCAGCGACCACCTGAGCAGCGGGTCGTAGGCTTTGGCAACGATCCTGAAAAAACCTTGCAGCAATCGGCCTGGCGCCCAGAGGATCATCCGGAACAGCCACGCGACGCCGGCGAATGCAACGCCAAGCATTCGCACGATGAACGCCACTGCCCGGGTAAACCGCCCTGCTGGAGAGTATTCGCCGGACTCCTCGTAGCGGGCGCCGGTTCCGAGAGCTGCAAGCATTGGGATAAGCGTTAATGCGACGATCAGGGAGAAGATCAGCGCAAAGGTGACGGTGAGGGCCTGGTCGCGGAACAGCTGGCCGGCGATTCCGCTGATGAAGACCATCGGGAAGAAAACGGCGATCGTTGTCAGCGTCGCCGCGACGACCGCGGTCGATACCTCTGCCGCGCCGTTGCGTGCGGCTTCGAGGATGCCTTCGCCCTGCTCGCGTTTGCGAACGATGTTCTCGAGCACGACGATCGCATTATCGACCAGCATGCCGACGGCGAGCGCGACGCCGCCCAGCGACATGATGTTGAGCGACACGTCGTTCGAGTACATCAGCAGGAAGGTGCCGATCACCGAAACCGGGATCGATACCGCGATGATGGTGGTCGCGCGCGAATCCCGCAGGAAACCGTACAGCACCATGATCGCGAGCAAGCCGCCGATGAACGCGGCCGAGGTGACCTGCTGGATCGCGGCCGAGATGAACCTGGACTGGTCGTAGATCTGCACGAGTTCGAGGTCGTCGGGCAGCGACTCGCGGATGCGGTCGAGGCGCGCCGCGATGCGATTGGCGACCTGCACCGTGTTCGCATCGCCTTCCTTGTAGATCGCGAGTTCTACCGACTCGCGACCGTTGACACGGGTAATTGCCTCGCGATCCTTGTGGCCGCGGGTGACTGTCGCGACATCCCGCAGGTACACGGGCCGGTCGGCGACGTTGGCGACGATCGCGCCGGCAAACTCCTCGACCGTCTGGAATTCATTGATGGTCCGTACGAGGAAACGCTGGCTGCCTTCTTCGAGGCGCCCGCCCGACAGGTTGACGTTTTCTGCACGGATGCGCTCTGCAATGTCGCCGATGCTGATGCCGAGCTGCGACAGTTTCTGCTGATCGACCTGTATCTGGATCTCGTCTTCGAGTCCGCCGCTGACTTTGACCGCCGCGGTGCCTTCCTCCGCTTCAAGGTCGTTCTTGATACGGTCCTCGGCCAGGCGGCGCAGCGCCTTGAGATTCGCCTCGCTGGAATCCTCGACGCCCGTGTCGGCGCCTTCCTTGCGCAGCAGACCGAGGCGCATGATCGGCTCCGACGACGGGTCGAATCTCAGCAGCAATGGCCGGCTGGCTTCCAGCGGCAGGTCGAGGATGTCGACTTTCTCGCGCACGTCGACGCCGGCGACGTCCATGTCGGTGCCCCAGAGGAATTCCAGCGTGACGTCGGACTGGCCCGAACGCGACACGGAGCGCACCTGGCGCACGTTGCGGATGACGCCGACCGATTCCTCGATCGGCTTGGTCAACAGGTTCTCGACGTCGGCCGGCGCCGCGCCGGTGAGTTCGGTGCGCACCGTGACCGTGGGATAGGAGATGTCGGGCAGGAGGTTAACCTTCAGCCGCGACAGCGAGACCATGCCGAACAGGATCACGGCGACCGTGAACATGACGATCGTCACACGACGCTCGGTGGCGATTTCGATCAAGCGGCGCATGTTCAGGGACCGCTGGAATCGTTGCGCGCAGAAAGATCGGCGGCGCCTGCCGTGTTGATCACCGAGACCCTGGAGCCGGTCTTGAGATTCATCTGGCCGACGACGACCACTTCGTCGTCATCCTCGAGCCCCGCGGTCACCTCGACGTTCCCGGCGTCTGCATAGCCGGTCTGGATGACACGTTTTTCCGCGACATCGCCGGCGACGACGAACACGGTCGCTTCCCCGCCTTCCTCGATGACCGCGCTGCGCGGAATCTGCAGCGCCATCTCACGGCTGTCGTAGACGATGCTGATGCGGCCGAACATGCCGGGCTTCAGGCGCCGGGTCTCATCCGAGACCTCGATGGTGATCTTGAACGTCCCCGTGGCCGGATCGACGACCGGGCTCACACGCGCGACACTCGCAGCGAAGCTGATGCCCTGTAATGCGTCTATCTCGATTGTCACCGGCTGGCCGGGATCGATGCGGCGGTACTCGCGCTCCGGAATATGCAGGTAGGAGATCAACGGTTCCAGACTCGTGATCTGGAATGTCTGCTCATTGACGTCGATCGTATTGCCGATCTTGATGAACCGCTCGGACACGACGCCGCCGATCGGCGCCTTGACCTCGGTGTAGTCCAGCTCGAGGGCGGCGAGCTCGAAGCCTGCCTTTAACGCCTCCATCTCGAACTGGAGCTTTTCGAAATCGCCCTCGCTGATCAGGCCCTTGTCCTTGAGATCGACGTTGCGCTGGAAGTCTCGCTGCGCTTTCCTGAGGTTGGCTTCTGCCTGGTCTTTCTCGAGGCGCAGGCGATCGCCGTCCAGCCGCGCCAGCACCTGGCCGCGACTGACGTCGTCTCCTTCTTCAACGAGAATTTCACGCACTTCGCCACCCACCTTCGCGATGACGGTAGCATCGGCGAACGCTTCGATGGGCGCGGTGCCCGAATACCTGGCGTCGATGTCGCCGCGGACCGGCTTGATCGTCTCGACCGGGATTGCCGCGAGTTCTTCCGCTTCCTCTTCCTCGGCTTTCTGTTCGCCCTGCTCGCATGCGGTCAGAGCGAATGCGAGCAGCGCGACGAGCAGTCCGGCCCGCCGGAACCGGTGATGATCCATTGCCACCCCAATATGCATCGTAAATCCTCGTTTCGGATCAGCCGGTGACCGGCGCGCTCGTCGGAATGCTGGCGAGGACACGGCTGCCGTCCCGCAGGCTCGACTGACCGGTAACGACGATCTGGTCGTCTTCGTCGAGGCCACTCACAACCTCGACAAGCCCCTTGTCCTGGATGCCGGTGGTTATGATCCGGCGCTCCGCCGCGCCGTCTGTGACGACGTAGACGACCGATTCGTTGTCTTCCTCGACAACGGCTTCCACCGGGATGGTCAGCGCGCCTGCGTGCCGCTCGTAGGCAATGGCGAAACGCCCGAACATACCCGGTGCGAGCATGCCCGATTCGTTATTGACGTAGGCGGTTGCGCGGAAGGTGCCATTCCTGGCGTCGATCGTCGGGCTGACACGGGCGATCGATGCGATGAATATTTCCTCGGGCATCGCGTCGACGCGGATCTCCGCTTCGTCGCCCGGGGCGATTTTCGCCAGTTCGCTCTGCGGGATCTTCATGTGCGCGACGAGCCGGTTCGTATCGGTGACGCGAAACGCGATGTTATTGGCCTCGAGGTGCTGGCCGGGCTTGACCTCGCGGGCCGAGACAACGCCGGAGATCGGCGCGCGGATGTTCGTGTAGTCGAAGTACAGGCGTTTCAGTTCGTAGGTCGCCTTCAGCGCCTCCATGTCGTACTTCATGCCGTCGAACGCCGACGAACTGATCAGGCCGCGGTCATGTAAACCGATCATGCGCTCATATTCGCGGGTCGCCATCTCCAGGTTGGCGCGCGCCTGTTCCATCTCCAGGCGCAGGCGCTCGCCGTCGAGGCGCGCGAGCACCTGGCCCTGTATGACCCGGTCTCCCTCCTCGACGAGGATATCGACGACTTCGCCGGCGACGCGCGCCGGTACCGGCGCATCGGCATCGGAGGAGATGGTCGTGGTCGTGCGATAGGTCGCAAAGATTTCAGCCTTCATCGGCCGGACGATCTCGACGGGCAGGGGCGCGCTGAGCGCCTGTTCCGTTTCGGCGGTCGCGCTGGCCTGCCCGACGCCACAGGCGCAAACCAGCATCGCTGCCGTGGTGGCCAGCGCCGCGATGAAAAGCTTGTTCAGATCCAGATGGTTTGTCATGACCTTGTTTCAACCGGTAAAGTTATTTGGTGTTGTAGTTAAGTATAACACTATATAACTAGAACGCAACACCACTTAAGTAACTGAAAATAATAAAAAACTTAGATTAGAACGAATCTGGTTCACACCTTTCCGGGTTGTCCGAGGCCTGTCCGGGCCCGGTCGGCGCGGCAGCGCCCGTTCATATTCTCTAGATGCGCGAAGTCGCGGATTGGATTTCGACGCGGCAAAAAAAAGCCGGGGCAGGAGGCCCCGGCGCTCGATTTCTTCGCTTCCTGACCCGAATTAGGCGGTGGCGGTCCGCACGGTATCGCGATTCCTGCGTTTGGCCAGCCATGCGGAGGTGTTGGCCTGGATCATCAGCAGGCTCGGCGTCAGCAGCAGGGTGAGGATCGTGGCGAAGGCGAGACCGCCGGCAACCGACGACGACAATTGCGTCCAGTATTGCGTGGCCGGCGCGCCGACCGATATCTCCCGATTGATCAGGTCGATGTTGACGGCAAAAACCATCGGCATGAGTCCGAGGATGGTGGTGACTGTCGTCAGCAATACGGGGCGGAGCCTCAGGGCGCAGGTACGCAGAATCGCGTCGTAGGCGTTCGAGCCGCGACTCTTCAACACGTTGTAGGTATCGATGAACACGATATTGTTGTTCACGACGATGCCGGCCAGCGTAATGACGCCGACGCCACTCATCACCGTGCCGAACGGTTTGTCCATGACCAGGTGTCCCAGCAGAACGCCACCCGTCGAAAACACGACCGCCGTCAGTATCAGCAGCGCCTGGAACAGGCTGTTGAACTGCGTGACCAGGATGATCGCCATGACGGCGACGGCAATCATCATCGCCTTGCCGAGGAACGCCTGCGCCTCCTGCTGGTCCTCATTGCCGCCGCGGAAGCGCACGCTGACGCCGGGGTCGATGCCGAGCGTCGGCAGCAGTTCGCTCATTTCTCTCACGACGTCGGCGTCGAGATAGCCGTCGAATACGTCCGCCTCGACCTTCATCGTGCGGCGCATGTCCGTCCGCTGGATCGTGCTGACCTTGTTCGCCGGCACGCGCTCGACAAAGTTGCTGATCGGCACGAGACCGTTCGGCGTCGGAATGCGCAGATCGTCGATCTGCGCCAGGCTGCGGTCGTCATAGGGGTAACGCACGCGGATATCGATCTCATCCTCGGCATCGTCGGGACGATATTCGCCGATCTTGATGCCGTTCGTGACCAGCTGGATCATGTTGCCGACCAGCGTGATGTCGGCGCCAAAGCGCGCGGCCTCCGCGCGATCGACGTCGATGCGCCACTCGATGCCCGGCAACGGGCGCGTATCGTCCACGTTGTAGACACCCTCGATCGTCTGTAGCGCGGCACGCACAAGTCCGGTCATTTCGTTCAGCAGCAGCGGATCCCGCGAAGACAGTTCTATCTGGATCGGCTTGCCCTGTTGCGGACCATCCTGCGCTTTGCGCGTCTGAATCGTGATGCCGGCGAGACCGGCCGTGCTCTCGCGGATGTCCGCCAGGATCTCGTCGGCGGGACGGCGCTCGTCCCATTCGACGAAGTTCAGCGTGATCGAGCCGATCGTGTCTTCGGTTGCGCCCTGGCCGAACAGGCCGCCGCCACCGCGGCCCTGACCGCCCCCCGTCTTCGCATAGACGCTTTCGACCTCCTCGAGGTCGAGTACGTAGGCTTCGACCTGGCGAACGAGAAAGTCCTTTTCCCCGGTACTGAGGTCGCCGCGGGCGCGGATCTCCAGGCTGGCGAACTCGGGCTCGATTTCGGGAAACAGCTCGACGCCGCGTCCGAATACGAAAAACGCCGTATAGGTAGCGATCAGGATCGCCGTGACTGCCGCCACATTCAGCCACGGACGCCGCAGCGAGCGTTTCAGGAACCGGATGTATCTTCCGGTCATCCCCGAGACTTCGTTTAGGTTGCCGGTCTCCGCGACAGTCAGGTCGCGGCGCGCCTGTTCGCTCATTGCGCCCGAGGCGCCGAAGATCGAGCCCAGCGTCGGCACGAACAGGAGCGCCATCAGTAAGGACGCAGACAGGACCGCAATCAGTGTGATGGGCAGATACTTCATGAATTCGCCCATCTCGTTCGGCCAGAACGCGAGCGGCACGAATGCGGCCAGCGTCGTGCAGGTCGAGGCGATGATCGGCCACGCCATGCGCCGCGCCGCGCTCGAATAGGCGTCGTGCTTCTTCATGCCCTCCGCCATGCGGCGGTCCGCGAGTTCGGTCACGACAATGGCGCCATCGACGAGCAGGCCGACCGCCATGATCAGCGCGAACAGCACCATCATGTTGATCGTGATACCGAACGACGCGATGGTCAGGATGCCGAGCAGGAAGCTGCCCGGGATCGCGACCCCGACCAGCCCGGCGGCGCGCAGCCCGAGAATGCCGATGATGATGATGAAAACCAGCAGGACGGCGGAGATGACGCTGTTCTGCAGGTTCGACAGCATCTGGGTGACGTCTTTCGATTTGTCGCGTGACGCCACCGCCTCGATACCGGGTGGCCAGGCCCGGCTCTCCTCGGCGATCAGCGCCTTCACTTCCTCGACCGTGCCGATCACGTTTGCGCCGCTGCGCTGCACGACTTCGATCGCGAGCGCGCGATTGCCGTTCAGGCGGGCGACGCTCTCCGCGTCTTTGTAAGTTCGGCGGACTTCGGCAACATCGCGGAAGTGGACGACACGATCGCCGACGGCCTTGATGGGCATTTCGAGTACGTCTTCCGCGGTTTCGAAAACGCCGGGTACCTTGACCGGGAAGCGGCCCTCGCTCGTGTGCAGCGCGCCTGCCGCGACCAGCCGGTTGTTGCGGTCGACCAGCGACAGGATTTGCGCCTGGTCGAGTCCGTAGCTCTCCATCGCGCGGGGATCGACGACGATCTCCATCAGTTCCTCGCGCACGCCGACCAGCGTGACCTCGAGCACGCCCGAGATGGCTTCGATTTTCTCCTTGAGGTCGCGTGCGATCGTCGTCAACGTGCGTTCGGGGACGTCGCCCGCGAGGTTGAGGATCAACATCGGGTCGAAGCGAGCAAACTTGATCTCGGTCACCGTCGGCTCTTCGGTCTCCGATGGCAGTTTGGCCTTGGCCGCATCGACCCTGGCGCGCGCATCCTGCAGCGCGACGTCGACATCGGTACCGGCATCGAAGCGAATGGTCACGCTCGCGCCGCCTTCGTAGGCGTTGGCGGTGACCTCGTCGATGCCCTCGATGGTCCGGATCTCCTGCTCCATCGGCCGGATGAGCAGGCGTTCGGCGTCCTCGGGTGAGATCCCGTCGTGCGTCATGCTGACGTAGATCATCGGGATGTTGATGTCCGGTTCCGCTTCCTTCGGCACGCTGACGTAGGTCATGACGCCCGCGACGATGATCACCGCGAGCGACATCACGACGGTGCGCGAGCGGCGCATGGCTGTCTCGATGACCTGCATGCCTAGTTGCCTTCGCCTGCCTTGATCGCGAGCGTCGTATCGATCTCAACTTCGGGAACCGCATCGACATAGGAACCCGCGTTAACGAAACCCTGGCCGACGGTAATAATCGAGGCGGAATAGGGGAGGCCCACGATCCAGACGCCTTCGCTCGACGACATCGCGATGTCCGCGTAGTGGAAACTGACCTTGCCGGATTCGTCGACGGTCTTGACGCCGAGATTGCCTTCGTCGTCCAGCGTGAGCAGCGACGGCGAGATCCTGTGTGCCAGTACGGTCTCCGCCGGGATCATCAGTTCGGCGGTCATGCCACCCCGGTATTCACCGGCCGCATTGTCGACTTCGAGCTCGACACGGAAGGTCCGGGTCGCTTCATCGGCAACCGGCGCGACGTAGCGGATGACGCCTTCGACCAGCTGGCCGGTGGCAAGCCTTGCCGAGCCGGCATTGCCCTTGTGCACCTGGTTGGCATCGAATTCGGAGACATCGGCACTGATGATGAGCCTGCGCTCGTCGATGAACCGGGCGACCGGGTCGCCCGCCTTGACGTAGTCGCCGACCTCGACATGCCGTTCCTGCAATGCGCCGTCGAACGGCGCCCGGATGACCATGTAGCCGATATCGAGTTCTGCGCGCGCGAGTTCCGCCCGAGCGGCCTCGAGCATTGCGGCGGCTTCCTGCAACTGTGCCTCGGAAACGTAGCTCTCGTTCTGCAGTTTTGCGCGCGCCGCGAATTCCAATTCGCGCTGCTTGACCGTTGCCTCTGCTTGCGCGAGACGGGCCGGTCGGTCGCGCTCGTCCAGCCGCACGATGACCTCGCCCCGGTCCAGGCGCTCGCCGCGCTCGACGCCGGTAGAGACCACCCGGCCGTCCGTCTCGGCATTGATTTCGACGATCCGCGCCGGTGCGCTCTTGCCATTGACGACGATCGTCCGCGTGACTTCCTCGGCAGTCTGCGTGCGAATCCGTACGCTCGTGCGCGGTTGCGTCTCCGTGATGTCCGCGGCCGCGAACTCCATGTCGTCGTCACTTCCGGAGATGCTTCCGGTCGCCAGCCAGGCGGCGATCGCCAATGCGATGCCCGCCGACGTGAGCCACGATCTGTACCTGGCGAATATCCCTTCGTTCATCGTTGTTTGCCCAAATAATCTCTCTGCCAAAAAGCTTACTGGCCAACCGCAGCGGCAACTTCCGGCTGCGTTTCATCCTCGAGCAGCATTGCGCGGTTGTCTTCTATGTACTGTTTGAAGGCCGTAGCCATGTGCTCGCCGAAACCTGCGACGAACCTCGAGCCCCGGGTCGAGCTGCCGCATTCGCGGTCCGTGAACTCCGCGATGAGATCCAGGAACCTGTCGATCTCTGCGAGCTTGTCCTCGATGACGGCGTTGATCTGCTCGTCCTGCATCAGGTCTGCAAACCACAGCATGGCGAGGAACTCCGAGCGGATCTTGTGACTGGGCGACGGGTTCGACAGGCTCTTCATCAGGGCCTCTCGACCTTTGTCGGTAATGCTGTAGACCTTGCGGTCGGGCTTGCCGTCCTGCGGTATCTCTTCGAATTCGACCAGGCCGTTCCGTGCGAGCGTCGCCAGCGCAGGGTAGATCGAGCCGTAGCCTGCAGGAAAAAAATGACCGAATGATGACTCGAAGCACTTCTTCATGTCGTAGCCGGAGGCCGGACCGTCCGTCAGCATTCCAAGGCAAACTGTCTTCACATCCATCGTTTTTCATTCCGCCGGGTGCGCCCGGCCATATATCGGGGCGATGCATAGTATCAATTCGATATATAAATGCCAGTGCAGATCTGCAGCTATTTGTAACGATTTAATATAAGTAATAAAAACATATACTTATATTAAAACCACTCGGATGATGAGGCGAGTTCGGACGGACCGGATGCGCCCGGTTGCGCAAATCGGCCGCAAAAAGCGGGGATTTACGCCTAATCGGGACGCCGCGCGACGACCACGATCATGCCGTCGGCCAGCGATCGATCGACGATCTGGAGGCCATTGCGCTCGAGGCGCTCGTCGATATGGCGACTGTCCAGGCGCAGCTTCTGGTAGTCGCTGATATCGGTCGTCCATTCCCCCGCCACTTTTCTGTGCAGGATGTCATGGATGTGGACGACGTCTTCCTTGTAATCGAGGAAACAGGTGAAGATCTGCTCGTCGTTGGAGCGCAGCGGCACGAAGCGGTCCGGTCCTTCGGGCACATAGCTGATGTAGTCGCGGATCGCATAGATGAAACGGCCGCCCGGGGCCAGCGATTCGGCGACGTCATCGAGGACCCTGTCGACGCTGTCGACGTCCGGCAGGTGCACGAGCGTGTCGCCCATGCAGACGATCAGTTCGGCGGCTGCCGAAAGATGCCCGCTAAAATTCAGCAGGTCGTCGCAAACGGTCCTGACCTTTGCAGATCCTTTGCGTTGTTCGAGTTCGTCGATCAGTGGCTGGCAGAAGTCGATCGCGAGTACGTCGAAGCCCCGGTCTGCAAGCGGCAATGACTGGCAGCCGGGTCCGCAGCCGAGGTCGACGGCGAGCGCATTGCCGGCCGGCGTCAGGTCGAGCGCAGCGAACAGGCCGGCGTTCCTTTGCCGCGCAGCATCGAAATCCCCGAGGATCCAGGAGTAGAGCGAACCGAGAAACTGGTCGTAGTGATCCCGGACGGTTTCCATTGCGCCTTGAATTATTTGCTACAGAAAGTACTGCGACAGGAACGGATTCATCATACGATTTTCAGGGTCGAATTGCCGACGAATCTTCCTGAAGAATCCTAGCCGGGCGCCGAATACCTGCGTCGGATAGTCCGCCGGCACCTCCCGCGTCTGATTGAAAAGCGGCACCCCGCCCCAGTGCCTCGCAAAGTCGGCGAAGTCGATCGCGAAATCATCCCAGCCGCGTGAGTTGGCAGAGATGGCGCGCAGCGCGAACATCGGCTCGTCAAAGCTCGGGCTCAACAGCGCCGAGTTGTCACGACCGATGCGAAAGCCGACCGTCGGCATGTCACACCGGAACCCGGATGACGCCTGGACGCGCCGGCAAAAGTCGCGGTAGGCCTGGACGACAATCGCGAAGTCCGCGGCCGGGAAAAACCAGGTCGAGTAATTCAATGGCGCGCCTATGCCGCGCGTGTGGCCCGGTTGTGCGGTCGAATTGCTGCCCGAGGAGACCAGCCGGTTGTTGACGATACCCTGGGTCATCGCGCCGAACTGGTCGATCAGCCGATAGCGAACCCCGGCCACCGGCACGATCCGGTTGAGCGATTTGACGACATTGGGTAATACGGTGCTCTCGCCCCAGTCCTTCACCTTCCAGGCGATGCGGTGCGTGGCCGTGTCCTCCGGCGTGTGCCGGCGCACATCGAGGTAGACGCGGTCGCGAAACGGCATGAGGAAGAACTTGAGCCCGACATCGACGCCGGCGAGTTCCTCGGCGACATCGCCGAACCGCTCGAAAGAGCAGCTCCTGTGCGTCACCTGGAAGGTGCGGATCGGACGAATCTTGAGCTTGATCTCGTAAATGATGCCGAGCATGCCGAAGCTCAGGCGAAAAGCGTGCAGCAGATTCCTTTGCTCGGCGCGGATTTCGACGGGCTTGCCGAGCGGCGTGACCAGCTTGACGCTGACCACCTGCGACGAGAGCAGTGCGCCGTCAGCGCCGAATGCGGGGCCGATACAGCCGCCGGCGACCGCACCGCCGACAGTGCGGCTCACAAGGTCGTGTCCGCCGGTCAGCTCGTAGCCGTATTCGGCGAGCTCGGCGACGAGATCGCCGATGCGCACGCCCGGCTGGACGGTCGCAGTCGCCGTATTCGGATCGACGTTGAGAATCCTGTCCAGCGCCGACAGGTCGACGACGGTGCCCACGGGCGATGACGTGCAGTCGGTCGCCGCGCTGTTCGCACCGACGGGTCGAAATGGAGGACGATGCCGTGATTCGGGCCCAAGGGCTCTTTTGAGTTCCGCCGCATGGACGGGCTTGAGGACCACGGGACCCGGCATGACCGGCGTACGGTACCTGCCTGATCGCCGCAGACGCATGGCGCTTCCTGACATTGCTGGCTCCAGATCGAAAGGGACGAATTTCGATGCTTGAATCCAGGCAACCGCTCTTTGGCAGCCCCGCCGTCGTAGGTTTCCCCTTAGACCGGTGGCTTTGCGGCCCCTCCTTTCGGAAGGTGTGCCTTTTTCAAACGTGAAACGATCGTTGCACAGGCTATTTCCGGGTGTCAATTTGCCCTGCCGGCGGTCCGCGGCGGGTCGCTGAAGTATCTGGCAACACACTGTGGCCACAGGATATTTTTCGAATTTGTGGCGAACGGGCTGACGCAGGACCGGGTGCCGTGCCTTGACATAAACAGCGCGCCGGCGGGGGCCGGGCCGCCGCCTTGTTGGCTCAGCCGTTCCCCGCTAAGCTCGCCGTCCTGATCTTTCACCCGGAGAACCTCCATGGACACGGCGCGCTTGCCTGCCGACATCGTTCTGGCCGCCAACCGGATCGCTCCGCACGTGCGCGAGACGCCGCTCGACTATTCGCCTTTCTTCAGCGACGAGACCGGCTGCCAGGTCTGGCTGAAGCTAGAGAATCTCCAGCACACCGGCTCGTTCAAGCTCCGCGGCGCGTTCAACAAGCTGTTGTTATTGACGCCGGAGGAACGCCGCTCGGGCTGCGTCGCCGCGTCCAGCGGCAATCACGGCGCAGCGATCGCCTACGCGATGAAAAAACTCGGTGTCACGGGCGTGATCTTCGTGCCGGAACAGACGTCCTCTGCCAAGGTGGACGCCATCCGGCGATTTGGTGGCGATGTCCGCTTCTTCGGCTCCGACGGCCTCGATACCGAGCAGCATGCGCGCCAATTCGCTATCGACAATGGCATGACCTACCTGTCGCCGTATAACGATGAACATGTGATCGCCGGGCAGGGTACCTGCGGCGTGGAGATCGCCAGGCAGCTGGCGCAGGTCGACGCCATTTTCGTTGCGGTCGGCGGCGGCGGCTTGATCAGCGGCATCGGCGGTTTCATGAAGTCGGTCAATCCGGCCATCGAAGTCGTCTCCTGCCAGCCGGAAGCGTCGAAAGTCATGAGCGATTCCGTGGCGGCCGGAAAGCTGCTCGACCTGCCGAGCGAGCCGACGCTGTCGGACGGCACCGCCGGCGGCATCGAGGAAGATGCGATTACCTTCGAGCTGTGCCGCGACCTGGTCGACCGGTACGTCCTGGTCAGCGAAGACGAGATCGCCGAGGCGATGCGTCAGTTCATCGATTCGCACCACCAGCTGCCGGAGGGCGCCGCCGGCGTGGCGATTGCCGGATTCCTGAAAGTGGCGCCGGACTATGTCGGAAAGAATGTCGTGATCGTCGTCTGCGGTGGCAATATCAGCCGGGAAACGCTCAGGAAGGTCATCTAGGGCCGGTTACCGGGATCCTGATCCGGAACTGTCGGCGGTTGTCGGGTCCAATGGATCAGGAAACAGCAAAGGAAGAACAATGAGAAGATGCATCGCAGCTGCGCTGATCCTGTATTGCGGCGCCGCCGTCGCCGAGACGACGGCATTCGTCAACGTCAATGTCATCCCGATGACGACAGAGGTCGTCGAGGAGGCGCGAACCGTCATCGTGAGCGACGGGATCATTACCACGATTGGCGACGTGCAGGTCATCGCGGTGCCGGAAGCGGCAACCGTCGTCGACGGCACGGACCGCTACCTGATGCCCGGTCTCGCCGAAATGCATGGCCATGTTCCCGGCGGGTCGTCCGCAAATCTCGAGCGAATCCTGGCGCTGTATGTCGCCAACGGCGTTACGACCGTGCGCGGCATGCTCGGGCAGCCGTCGCACCTGCAAATGCGTCAGCAAATCGAAGCCGGGGAGCTGCTCGGCCCGAGACTGATCACTTCCGGACCGTCACTGAACGGCAACAGCGTTGCCAGTCCCGAAGCCGGCGCGGCGATGGTCCGCGAGCAGCACGCCGCAGGATACGATTTCCTGAAGATCCACCCGGGGCTGACCCGCGAACAGTTCGACGCCATAGCGGCGACCGCCAACGAGCTGGGTATCCCGTTTGCGGGCCATGTGCCGGAGGACGTCGGCGTGGAGCGGGCGCTGGCCGCAGGGATTGCGACGATCGATCACCTCGACGGCTACATGCAGACGCTGCTGCGGCCCAACGAAGATATCTCCGGCGGCTTGAGCGGATTTTTCGGCGTCTTTCTGGCCGATATGGTGGACGAATCAAGGATCGGCGCCATAGCCCGCGCGACCGCCGACGCCGGTGTCTGGAACGTGCCGACCGAAACCCTGTTCGAGCACGTGACCGCGCCCGATGTGTCGCCCGAGTCGCTTGGCGATCGCGCCGAGATGAGGTACATGCCGGCGGCGACGGTCGCCCAGTGGCAGCAGGCCAAGCGTGACTTGCTTGCCGACTCGAATTACGTGCCGGCGACGGCCGCCCACGCGATCCAGATACGCCAGCAGCTGATCCTGGCCCTGCACGAAGCCGGCGCGGGACTGCTTCTCGGCTCGGACTCGCCGCAGATCTTCAATGTGCCCGGCTTCGCGTTGCACCGCGAACTCGGTCTGATCGTCGCTGCCGGCCTCAGCCCTTACGCAGCGCTGCAGACAGGTACGCTCAACGCCGCCCGTTACTTGGGCGCCGAGGACCGCTTCGGCGCGGTACGCGAAGGACTCGAAGCCGACCTCGTGCTGCTCGATGCGAACCCGCTGACCGATATTTCGGAGTCGCGGCGGATACACGGCGTCATGCTGCGCGGGCGCTGGCTGGACAGGGGCGAACTCGACGCCTTACTGACCCGCTTCGAGCGCTAGCCCGTAAATTGCAACCGTTTCCGCGCGAGCGGTATCTAATAACAAACCGGTCAAAAGTCCGGTCCGCTGTAACTGCGTCCGCGGCTTGCGGGCGTCTCAACCAGGAAAAGGGGTAAAGCATGCACGGGAAACTCACTCTGGCGGCTGTCACGCTGGCGATTTCGGGCGCGGCCTTCGCTGACTACGAGGAGGTCCGGGAATTGTCGCTCGATACCCGCGGCATCGATATGCTCGAGATCGACGCGGGCGCCGGCAGCATGGATGTCGTCGGCTCGGACACTGTCAGCGAGATTACCGTCGTTGCGACCATCCACCTGGATACCAGCGACGAGCAGCGGGCGCGCGAGATCATCGAGGATCGAATGGTGCTGGTCCTCGAAAAACACAGCGATACAGCGAAATTGAACGCCTGGTTCGAAGACGGCGGCTGGAACTGGCTGCGCGGCGACGGTCCGACGATAGCCCTCGAAGTGCAGGTGCCGGAAGGCATGCACCTGAATATCGATGACGGCTCGGGCTCGATCGAAATCGAGAATGTCCGCGGCGACATCGTCATGGACGACGGCTCCGGGTCGCTGTCGATGCGCAACGTCGGCGGCCAAATCGAGATCGAGGACGGCTCGGGCTCCATAACGGTGACCGGCGCCGGTGGCGACGTCTCGATCAACGACGGCTCCGGCAGCATCAAGGTGCGCGACGTTGCCGGCAGCGTGACGGTCGATGACGGCTCCGGCAGCATCGATGTCAGCGATGTCGAGGAAGACCTGATCATTGTCGACGACGGTAGCGGCGGGCTGAATTTTTCCAACATCGGGGGGCGCGTCGAGAAGGAGTCCTGATCGACGACGCTCCTGCGCGCAGGAATAGCGCCCGCCCCGGCAACGGTGGCGGGCGTTTTTTTGCCCACGAATACGGTCCGCAACAGTGAATTTTCGGCGCCGAATGCGGTCTCAATATCGTGGCGGCCAGATTCCGGGAAACCCGCGTTTTCCCCTGTGTGTCCGCCGTGACCGAAGCCCGGTGTTGCAGGAAAACGCTGCGAACCCCTGCAGGAAACGGGCCCGGGCCCATTGCGACCGTGGCGCCATTGGTACAGGCGGTTTTGGGTTAACATGGGACCACTACGGGAGTTTCAGTCTGTGGGCAGCAGATCCACCATTTCAGTTCTCGTCCTCCTTGCCGGGTCGCCCCTGTGGGCGCAGGACGGATCGCGTATCACCGAGGATCCGGGGTCGGCGACGATCATCGGGCCACGCAACATTCCGCTGCACATCGGCGCAGAGGCGCTGCTGGCGGGCGACAATGAAGAAGGCGTCAGGCAGACCCTGCGCGGCCTGCAAATCGCTCACGGCCGACGCGAGGAGGAAGCCGCGTTGTCCAACCTGTGTGCCGGCTACATCAAGCTCGGCGATTACAAGGAAGCCCTCAGGTACTGCGATATCCTCCTGGCGCGCAACGACAAGAACTGGCGCGGATACAACAACCGGGCCGTCGTTCATATCATGATGAAGAACTATGAACAGGCGGCGTCCGACCTCGACAAGGGCGAGGCGCTCAATCCCGGTGCGCGGACGCTGAAGGTTGCGCGTGCGATGTACATGGATGCCGTCTTCCCGGTTCGTCCCGAGATCGAGGTCGATGACCGGGAAAGGAACAACAACGAGGATGCGGAAAGCTAGCCTGACAGCAGCCCTTGCCACGTTCGGGGGCGTCATTTTTCTCGCCGCGACCGCGACCGCGGTCGCGATCGAGGAAGAGGGCACCGGCATCGTGCGTCATTTCATCGATACGTCGACCGACCGGGTGCCGGCGCTCACCGCCTTTCCGAAGTATCCGTCCGTCGCGCGGCGCGACCGGATCCAGGGCGAGGCCACGGTCTGCTTCAAGATCCGGGCCAACGGGCGCGTCTCGCGGCCGGTCGTGACCGACTACAGTCACAAGATTTTCTCGAAGCCCGCGCTCCGCGCCATCAAGAAATCGAGTTTCGAGCCCCTTGGTCCGGGACAGATTCTGAAGACGTCGCGATCCTGCCGGACCTACCGCTTCAGGCTCGAACCCGTGCTCGCGGACAACGACGCCGCCGCGATCGACGATCTGCCTCAGTGAACCTTCGCGCGGCCGACGTAGTTGGTCCGCGTCCCGAACCATACTTCACCCGTCGGTTCGTGATAATTGAGCTGACTGACTGATCCCGCGCCGCTCGGAATGCCGGTTTCCGTCAGGAACGAAGCAATGCCGGTGTCGAAACCCACCAGTCGATTCGGGGTGCTGCCGGTCTCGACGATCCAGATTCGATCGTTGCGGTCAATCGCCATGCCGAAAGGCCGGCTGTCGTCGCCGCCCGGCATCAGCCACTCGGTAAAATTGCCGGTAACCGGGTCGAAACGGCCCAGCCGGCCGCGATCAAAATCGGTGTACCAGACCTTGTCGTCAGACGAGACGGCAACCCTGCGCGGACGCGCCTCCTCGCTCGGCATGAAGAATTCCGCGATCGACCGCATGCCGCTGTCGATCCGCAGCAGCAGATTGGCATCCGATGCCGCGATCCAGACCTGGCCCTGCGAATCGATGGCCATCCCGTACGGCGCTGCGTCCGGGGTCGGCACCGGCATCGTCAGGATCTCTCCGCTGGCAACGTCGAGTCTCCCGATATAGTTGTCGCGCCCGATCGTAAACCAGATGTTGCCGCTGCGATCGAAGATCATCATGTGCGGATCGCGGGCTCGGCGCTCGGGAATCTCGTACTCCACGATGCGGCCGGTGCCCGGACTCAGCTTGCCCACCGTTCGACGGCGGCCGCTCACAAACCAGAGGTTGCGCTCGGCATCGACGAGCAGGCCGGCTGGCGCGGTCCCGGATCTAAGGTCATATCGGTTGAAGTCGCCCGATTCGGGAGAAAAGTTGGCGACGAAATTTTCCTCCGTGCTGACAAACCAGACCCGACCGCGTGGTCCGACCTTGGGCTCTGCAGGCGCGGAATCCTCCCACGGCACACGCCATTCGCGGATGTCGACGGCCTGGCCGCGTACCGACGTTGCGACGCCGATGACGCCGGCGAGCGCCAGCGCTGTCCAGACCCCGTAAAAGCAACGTCGCTTCAGTGTTGCACCCGTATATCTAGTCGTCAGCGTGGACGGTAAGCGCGAGCATCCTTTCCGCGGCCTCGCGGACACTGCTCCCGAAGCTGATCAGGCCGCCCTGGTGACCTGCCATCAGCGCCACGCCGTCTGCCGCGAACGACGTCTCGTCGCGCAAGCGCGCAAACTCGCGCGCCATCCGGGGCGTACCGTAGGCCACTGTATCGCGGGTCGACGGCAGCCTGTCTCTCAATGCTACCCACAAGCGTTCGTTGTGGACATGGACCACCGCCCTGGTCGCCGGGTCGAGTTCGTAGATTGCCGCGTGCGTCAGCGACTCCGACGAGGCTTCGACCGGTCCGGTCGACGTTACCGCATTGCCGTCGATGTCGTAGTCCGTAACCAGGGCAAAATGCTCGGCGCTCACGTCCGCAACATGCCCGGTTTGCGTGCCGCTGATGATGAACTGCCGCGAATTGCCGACACGCGCGCTCAGGTTGCCGTAGCCGACGTCGTGTTCGGCGCAATGGCCGATCATGCCGGCGCGAAAGAGCGGCGCGCGCCAGCATATGAGCTCGCCTGTCTCTGCTGCACTCAGTGGCGCCGACTCCTGCCAGGTCGATTCGAACTTGATGGTGCCTTCGTCGATCATCCGGCGCAGGCGGCAAGTTCGGGGAACAGGCCCGACAGGCCTTCTTCGCTGGCGTCGCAGATGCCCGCTTCGGTGATCAGGCCCGTCACGAGGCGCGCGGGCGTCACGTCGAATGCATAGTTGCTGATCGCCGTATTCGAGCCGACCGTATCGACGGTGGTGAAGCCGTCTGCAGACTTGCCATAGATCCTGCTGACTTCGTCGGGATTCCGTTCCTCGATGGGAATGTTGCTGACCCCATCGGTCATCGTCCAGTCGATGGTCGTCGACGGCAGCGCGACATAGAACGGGATGTCATTGTCACGCGCAGCCAGTGCTTTCAGATAGGTGCCGATCTTGTTGGCGACATCGCCGTTGCGGGTCGTCCGGTCGGTGCCGGTGATGCAGAGGTCGACCAGGCCATGCTGCATCAGGTGGCCGCCGGCATTGTCGACGACGAGGGTGTGCGGCACACCGTTTTCGGCAAGTTCCCAGGCCGTCAGCTGCGACCCCTGGTTCCGCGGGCGCGTCTCGTCAACCCACACGTGGACGTCGATACCCTTGGCGTGTGCGAAGTACACCGGTGCGGTCGCAGTGCCATAGTTGATCGTCGCGAGAGCGCCGGCATTGCAGTGTGTCAGTACATTGACGGTTGCGCCGTTCTTGCGTTCGGAGATTGCCTCGATCAAGCCGAGCCCGTGCTCGCCGATGCCTCGCGAGATCTCGACGTCTTCGTCGCAGATCGCTGTCGCCTCCTGCTCGAGGCGTTGCACGAGTTCCTCCGGCGCCGCGCGGTCGACGATTCGGCGCATGCGATCGAGGGCCCAGCGCAAGTTGACCGCCGTCGGTCGGGTCTCCGCGAGCGAGTCGATCGCAGCGTATACGGCGGCTGCGGGTTCCGGGTTTCCGTTTGCCGCCAGCGCTGCGAGGTACACGCTCCATGCCGCCGTCGCGCCGATCAGCGGCGCGCCGCGAACGAGCATGTCGCTGATGGCCGCGGCGCCATCCTGCCAGGTGACGAGGTCCGCGATGAGATACTCGTGCGGCAGCTTGCGCTGGTCGATGATCTGCACCACTTCCGGGGATCCGGGCTTCTGCCAGATCGTCCTGAATTCCTCGCCACCGGGTCTCAATATACTGTGCTCCGTACAAGCTTCCGCCGCATTCTACCGCCCGCCGCGAGCAAGCGTGCGTAAACCGTCGAGCCGGACGGCGCGGCATTTTCGATTCGATGCTACATTGGCGCAGTGAATCCTCGTGTCAAAGCCCTGTTACTCGCTGCAATCCTGTCGCTGCCTGCAGACGCGTCGAGTCAGGACGGCGAAACGGCAGCCGCGCAAGCCGCCGTGCCCGGGCCCGCCGAACTCGAGGCCGCCGGCGCGCTGATCGGCGACATCGTCTTCGATCGGCAGAATGTCTTCGATCTCTCCAAGCCCGACGAGAACAACGCCCTCTATCGCTTCGCCAATCGCTACCACATCGTCACCCGCGAGTCGGTCATCCGCAACCAGCTGCTGTTCAGGACCGGCGACGTGTTCTCAGCGCGCTTGCTGGAGGAGTCCGAGCGCCTGCTGCGCCAGAACGCCTATTTCTACGATGCGCGCATCGAGCCGGTTCGCTACGAAAACGGCGTCGTCGACATCCGGGTCCGGACCCGCGACCTGTGGACATTGATGCCCGGATTTTCGGTCTCGAGATCCGGCGGCGAGAACCGCACCCGGCTGAGCCTGTCGGAGCGTAATCTGCTCGGGCGCGGCATGTCGCTGCGCTTCAATTACACCGACAACGTCGACAGGGAATCGAGCAGCTTCCAGTTCTTCGATCGCAATTTCGGCAAGAGCTGGGTGTCGACGTTTTTCGAATATGCCGATAGCTCGGACGGTGACACGATCGACCTCCGGGTGATCCGCCCGTTCTACGAACTGGACGCCCGCTGGTCGGCGGGCGGCACCTATTTCGACGAAACCAGGGAGGTGTCTTTCTACGACCTCGGCAACGAGGCCGCCGAGTACCAGGTCGAACAGGAATTGCACACCGCGTTCTACGGCTGGTCCGCGGGTCTCCGGGAAGGCTGGGTGCGACGCTGGTCAGCCGGTTTCGTCTATGACGAGAACCGCTTCAACGCCGTGCCCGGCGGCACTTTGCCCAGCCTGCTGCCGGAGGACCGGACGCTCGCCTATCCGTTCCTCGCTTTCGAACTTCTTCAGGACCGCTACGAGGCAACGGCCAATCGCGACCAGATCGAGCGGACCGAGGACTTTTTCATGGGCACCCGCTTCTTCGCCAGCGCCGGCTATGCGACCGAGGACTTCGGCGCCGACCGGGAATCGATGATCTACCGCCTCGAGGCCAGCCGTGGTTACGGCTCGATGGCGAAAAAAGCGCTGCTGCTGTCGTCGACGCTGACCGGGCGGCTCGATGAGGGCAGTTCCACCAACCAGGAGTTGACGCTGAACGCCCGCTATTACAATAAGATCTCCGACAAGCGCCTGTTCTTCATGACGCTGGACGCGAGCGCCGGCAACAACCTCGACCTGGATAATCTCGTGGATCTCGGCGGCGACACCGGGCTGCGCGGCTATCCGTTGCGGTATCAAACCGGCGATTCGAGATTCCTGCTGACCGTCGAGCAGCGTTACTTTACGGACTGGTATCCGTGGCGCCTGTTTCGCGTCGGTGGCGCAATCTTCGCGGATGCCGGCAGGGTCTGGGGCGACGGCCCGACCGGCGCCCAGCCACTGGGATGGCTAAAGGACGTCGGCGTCGGTCTCAGGCTGGCGCCGACCCGCGCGAGCGGTCGCGATGTCATCCACATCGACGTCGCGTTCCCGCTCGACGGCGATCCGACGATAGACGACGTTCAGTTCCTGATCGAATCGAAACGGAGCTTTTGATAAAAGCCCAGCGGCCGATCAGGCGACGCGCTCCGCCGACTGCAGGGTATTCGCCATCAGCATGACGATCGTCATCGGGCCGACGCCGCCGGGGACCGGGGTGATGGCGCCGGCGACGGACGCGGCTTCATCGAAGTCGACGTCGCCGACGAGCCGGTTCTTGTTCTCGCCGTCCACCTCGACCTCGATCCGGTTGATGCCGACGTCGATGACGACCGCGCCGGGCTTGACCCAGTCGCCCTTGACCATCTGCGGCCGGCCGACGGCGGCAACCAGGATATCGGCGCCGCGCGCGACATCAGGCAGGTCTCTGGTGCGACTGTGGCAGATCGTCACCGTCGCGTTCGCCTTGAGCAGCAGGCTGGCCATCGGTTTGCCGACGATGTTGGAGCGGCCGATGATGACGGCATTCTTGCCGGACAGGTCCTTGCCGAGCTGATCCTCGATCATCAGCATGCAGCCGGCCGGCGTGCAGGGCACGAAGGCGCCATCGAGGTGACCTGCCGTCAACATGCCGATGTTCTGGAAATGGAAGCCGTCGACGTCTTTTTCGGGCTTGATCGACTGCGTAATCAGCTGCTCATCGAGGTGATCCGGCAGCGGTAACTGCACGAGGATGCCATGCACCGATGCGTCATTGTTCAGTTCGTCGATCAACTTCAGCACGTCGTCCTGGGCGGTGTCTTCCGGCAGCGAATGTTGCACTGAGTTGAAGCCACATGTCTCTGCGGTTCGCTTCTTGTTGCGCACATATACCTGGCTCGCCGGGTCCTCACCAACGATGACGACGGTCAGGCCGGGCTTGACGCCGGTGCGCGCGACCAGGGCCGCAGTGCGGGCCTTGATTTCCTCGGCCAGTTCGGCGGCTTTCGCCTTGCCATCGATCACTTTTGCGCTCGACATACCGTTTTTTCTCTTAATGCAAACGACCGCCGAAACCGGCGGTCGGACAGGGGCGCAGATAGTAACCCTTCGCGCGAGCCAGCGTAAACCGCAGCAACGTGCTGCAGGGTGCTACCATCCCGATGGCCGACCCCTGGCGAACGAGGAAAGTTTGATGGCCGAAGATTGGCTGGACCGCTGGAAAAACGATCGCACGGGCTGGCACGAGGAGGGCGGCAATGCGGGCCTGCACGCGTACTGGCATGCCGAAGCGGGCCGAGTGCTGGTGCCCCTGTGCGGCAAGACGCCGGATCTCGTCTGGCTGGCGAATCGCGGGCACGAGGTCGTGGGGATCGAGCTTGCCGAAAAGGCGATCCAAGAATTTTTCGCGGAGCAGTCGCTCGGCTTCAGGCAGGTGGAAAGCGCGGGTCTGCCGGCCTGGGTCTGTGACGAGCTGCCGATTACGCTTGTCTGCGGCGACTACTTTGCGTATCAAGCAGAGCCATTCGATGCGCTGTACGACCGGGGCGCGATCGTCGCCGTCGATCCCGGGACGCGGCCGCAATATGTGTCGCACACCCGGCGCCTGCTCAAGCCCGGCGCGGACAGGCTGATCATCACGCTGGAGTATGACCAGCAGATCGTACACGGACCGCCGTGGGCGTTGCATGCCGAAGAACTCGAATCCTACTGGAGCGATCTCGAGCGCGTCGCGGCACGCGACGACTTCGAGACCTGCCCGCCCAAGTTCCGTGAAGCGGGGCTGACCGAGATCCTCGAGGTCGTCTGGCGGTCGTCAGGGTAGGTCGCTGATCGGCGTCCAGCGCTCGCCGCGTCGCGACACCCGTCCCTCGGTGTTTTCGCTGTCATAACTGATCGGGATCGGCTTCGCCAGGTCTTCGGGCTGCTCGTCGAGCGCGTGGGTATTGATGATGCCGAAGCAGCCATTGTCGGACTCGATGGCGGCGCCCACATAGATCCCGCAGTTCCGACACAGCAGGAAATCTGCCGTGCCGAGGCCGAAGCGATATTTCTGCAACATATCCGGCTGGTTGGCGGTGAATTTCAATTCACCCGCGGGGTCGGATGTGCTCAGCGCATCATGCGCCTTGCAGAATGAACACTGGCAGGCCCGGATGGACCAGCGTGACGGCCGGATGTCGGTGCGCAAGGTGAAGCCGATGGCGCCGCAATGACAGGAGCCCGAGTAATCCATGTCAGCCTTCCCCGCCCTCGGGTCCGTAGAAAACGACCCAGGCCTCGAAGTCGTCGCTGAAGTCTTCGAAGCGGTGCACGACCCCGGCCGGCACGAACAGGGCTTCGCCCGGCTCGAACGGCTGCCGCTCGTCGCCGCAAACGAACCAGCCGCTTCCCGACTGAACGACGTAAATTTCGTCCTGATCGTGCGGCTGTTGCGGGTCAGCGCCTTCGGGCTTGTAAAAACCCAGTTCCATCGTGCCGTGCTCCAGCAATACGCCGTATGTGCCGTCTTCGGACTGCCGCACGAGCTCCAGCGCCTTTTTCGTCGTGTGTCTTTGCGTCACGTTCCGGTCCCGTCAGGTGAGTGCGAGTCTGAATCGATCGCCGATGCCGCTGAGTCGTTCCAGCGATTCATTGGAGTACACGAGCCGGACGTAGTTTGCGCAGTGTTCGCCGCCCCAGTTGATCATCGCCGTGGCGGCAATCTTTCCCTTTTCGAGCAGGCGCGTCGACGCCGTCGGTCCATCCAGGCCCAGCGGCGAAACATCGACGAGCAGCGACCAGCCGCCGTGCGGCGGTATGACGACAAAGTCGTCGAGTTCGTTCAGTATCAGGTCGCGCCGCGCCTCGAGTTCGCGCGCGCTCGCCGCGACGCCGTCATTGTCGTCCCGGATCGCCGTCGCGACCGCGCCCATCGCGATGCCCATCTGACAGACGACGTTGCTAATGCTGACGCGTGCGACGTCGGCAACGATCTCCGCCGGGCCCACGATCCAGCCGACGCGCCAGCCGATCATGCGATATTCCTTCGACGCCGAGCCGACCGTGATCACCCGGGCGCGCATGCCATCGAGGGACGCCGGATGAATGACCGGCCGACCATCGAACAGTATGCGCTCCATGGCGCTGTCGTTGATGAGCCAGCAGTCGGCCTCGGCACAGAAACCTGCCAGCGCCCGCCAGTCGGACGCGGAAAATACCGCGCCGGTCGGCATCGACGGACTCATCAGCAGGGCCGCCGCCACCGGCCGCCTGTCGATCGCGTCAAGCGCCCCGGCGTCGAGTCGCCAGCCGCCCGCCGTCGGCGTCAGCGGCACGAACCTGGGCACGCCGCCGGCGAGCCGCACCCGGTTGATCAGGCCGACGTAGGTCGGATCCGTCATCAATACTTCGTCGCCCGGTTCGAGACACGCGAGCAGCACATTGAGGATGCCGGACAGACCGCCGGCCGAGATCAGCGACTCGGTCTTCCAGTCATAGGCATTGCCGGATTGCCGGCCGACCAGTTCGGTCGCGGCTTCGCGAATCGAATCGAGGCCGAAAAAAGGCAGGTAGCTGTTGGCGTCGTCGTCGGCGATCGCACGCCGCGTGAAGTCGACCGCCGAGGCCGGCGGCGGGATGTTCGTGTCCAGGTTTTCGAGGCGCAGCACGTCGGGATCGGCCAGGCTGTCGGCAAGATCCCCCATCTGCTCGACGCCGATCTTCGTGATGTGCTCTAGTCTCGAAACCGACACGTTGATCCTCCCTCCAGTCGGCCCCACTGTACCCAACCGGTTGCCTTTTTGCAGCGCGCGGCGATACGGCGGGCATGAAAATGCGCGGATGTCGTGTTGCGTGTCTGCGCGTCGCGTATGAGTACGAGGACATCGGCCTGCCGTTCCTGCGCGCGCCGGGACAGGTCATCGACGAGATCGAACCCGAGCGGGAGCGTGAATTTGCGCCCGAGCTGAGCCGCTTCAGGCTGTCAGAATAAAGCGCGGATGGTCAGCAGGAAGCCGAAGGCCGCGAGCGGGATACCGAGCGGCGCGCCTATGACGCTGAGCGACACGGCAACGCCCGTCATCATCAGCGCGATACCGAGTAGCGCGCACAGGATGCGGCCGAGTATTTCCAGGATGAGGGTGAGCAGTTTCCAGATGGCATAGAACGGCCACAGGATCCATGGCACCTGGCTCTCGGTCGAGTCATTCATGTCGACAGCTCCCTGTTTAGCCCGAATGTTGCATCAATTAGTCTCACATTCACCCCGCAAGGTTCAACTCGCTAAGCCGATGTTCGCCGACGCTACTTCTTCCTGCGGCCGCCGAATAGCCGATACCAGAACGTGCCCTCGGCGATCACGCCGAGCACGAGCAGCCCGGTCGCCGGGCCCGCCGCGCCAACGCTGTAGAGCGCGATCGCAAGCGCCAGGAACAGGAATGTAATGACGTGCCGCTTCATGTCGAGACCGGTTCGTCAGCGCAACTCGACCCTGCCGCGCGGCGTCTCGATCGTTGCGAACAGGGCTGCGCCTGATGCCTGCGTCACCGCAATGTCGAGCCCCAGGGCGGCGAACGCCGCGCGGACGCCGTCAGCGTCCGGGTGCTCTGCGCGAAGGCTCACGAGACTCGCGCCCCCGACCGCGCTGGTCGCGGGGTGCGGGGTTTCCCCCCAGTCGATGAAGAAAGGCACGACGCCGTCGAACAGCGTGACCGCGGGGTCGGTAAATTGCCAGCGCAGCAGCAGGCCGTCGGTCCGGCGCCGGCTGCCCGCGCGGCTGGCGCCGGGCGTCTCCCCGGTGCCTATATCGATGCTTGCAATGCGCTCGATGTCGTGACCGCTGGCCGCCCAGCCGACGAGCGCCGGCGCATCGAGCCGGTCGATGCCGAACAGGCGCTCGCCGTCGAACTCCGTCTGCGCGGGATCGGGCCCGATGATCTCCAGGTAGCTCGATGGGCCCAGGGCGATGAGCGCGTTCCGCGTGCCTCCGCCGGGATGGCTGCCACCCGGGCTCGCGCGGATGCCGAACAGATTTTCGACATACAGGATGGCCTCGTCGAGATCGGGCCCCGCGAACACCAGGTGGTCCACTCGCGATACGCCGTCCTCCGCTTCGTCGCTGGCCGTACTCGTCATCGGCAGCAGGACGGTCGCCAGCAGCAGGACCAGCGATATTTTCGCACAGCGAGATGCCTGCAACGCGACCATGGCAGTCCGGATCGATGTCGCTCGATCAGGCCCAGCCGAGCTCGCGCATTGCCCACGGCGCGTTCCATATCTTCGTCATCCCGGCGACCTTGTCGTTGTCGCTCATCTTCAGGCTGTAGACATAGTGGGAGTTGGTCGACTGGTTGGTCGGCGGTACCGGCCCGCCGTCGCCGGTGTGCGTCGCATGATACGTGGCAAAGAAGAGGGCGGTCCTTTGTTCCTCGTCATAGCAGGCGGCGTGCAGGGTGTACGTCGCGCCCGGCGCCGTGACCGTGCCGAAACCCTTCAGCCACTCGCAATAGGCTTCCACGGTCGTGATGTCGACCAGCGGCTCGCTCTGGGCGATCAGGGGCGCGCCGTCCTCCACGTAATCCTTGCAGCCATCCCAGCCGAGCGGCGCTTCGCAGGCGTCAAAAAACTTTTTCGCATTTTCGAATGCAGACATGGTGTCTCCTTATTATTTTTCCGGTTTTACGGAGGGCGATTCCAGTATACGCAATCGACGCGGTATTCCGCGGGCTTTTCAGAGATAATCCTGCGCATTGACCACCCGGAGCGATCATGGCCAAAGCAACAGCAAGACATATCCTCGTAGATACCGAAGCGCAGTGTCAGTCCCTGAAGGACGAGATTGAGGGCGGCGCCGATTTCGCCGACCTGGCGCGCCAGCATTCGTCCTGCCCGTCCGGGCAGCGCGGCGGCGAGCTGGGCGAGTTCGGCCCGGGCATGATGGTGAAGGAATTCGACGAAGTCGTGTTCAGCGCCGACGTCGGCGCCGTCCAGGGTCCGGTGAAGACCCAGTTCGGCTACCACCTGCTCGAGGTCACCAGCCGGACCGACTGATCACGGCACGCCCGTTCCTGGCGATCAGGCGACGTCGCGCGAGCCCATGTCCTCTTCGGCCAGGTCGTGCAGGCTGACGGGCAGTTCCCTTATCCGTTTACCGGTCGCGTTGAAGATCGCGTTCACCAGCGCCGGCGCGATCGCCGGCGTGCCGGGTTCGCCCGCGCCGCCGACGCGTTCGCCGCTGTTGACGATGACCGTCTCGATCTCCGGTGATTCGTCCATCCTGAGCATTGGGTAGTCGTGGAAATTGCTCTGCGCGACTGCGCCGCGCCGGATCGAAATGTCGCTGTAGAGCGCGGCCGTCAAACCATAGATGATGCCGCTCTCCATCTGCGCCCGCATGCCGTCCGGATGCATCGCAAAGCCGGCGTCCACCGCGCAGAACGCTTTGCGGGGAATCGCGCGGCCCTCCTTGATCTCGACCTCCACCACCTGGGCGACGATCGTGCCGAAGGATTTGTGGATTGCGATGCCGCGGCCGTGAGTCTCGGGCAAAGCTGAATCCCACTTCGCCAGCCCGGCGGCTGCATCGAGCACGGCGCGGAAGCGTGGCTCACCGGCGAGCAGGTCGCGACGATACTGGTAGGCATCGATGCCCGCCTCGAAGGCCAGCTCGTCAATGAACGACTCGGTGAAGAATGCGTGCAACGAATGGTCGACGCTGCGCCAGAATCCCCACGGCACGTGCGTGCCCGATTCGGCGTAATGGATGTACTGGTTGTCGATCCGGTAAGGGATGTAAGGCGCCTCGACAGGATCGTGTTTCTCGACGTACTGATTGACCCACGCCGTCGGCTTGCCCGCTCCGTCGAGCGCCGCCCGGAAGCGGCTGATGCTGGCCTGCCGGTAATGATCGTGGCGCATGTCCTCTTCCCGCGACCAGATCAGCTGCACGGGATAGGGCACTTCCGCGGCGATCCTGGCTGCCTGGATCGTGTAGTCAGGGAACGCGCGCCGGCCGAAGCCGCCGCCAAGGTAGCCGTTGTACAGCCGCACGTTGTCGATATCCATGTCGAGCACGTCCGCGACCTCGGCGGCAAAGCCGAGCGGATTCTGCGTGCCGGTCCAGAGTTCGCAAAGGTCGTCGTGCACCCACGCGGTGCAGTTCATCGGCTCCATGGGCGCGTGCGACAGGTAGGGGACGCGGTACTCGGCCGTGATGACCCGATCGGCTGCGGCGAGCGCAACCTCCGTATCTCCCGTGGCAAAATCGGTGATCTCCTGGCCGTCGGCGGTCGCGGCATCCATGTCCGCCTCGAACTGCTTGAAGATGTCGCTTTGCTCGATCGACTCGTAGCCGGTCTCGCTGAATTCGATCGGCAGGCGATCCAGCGCCTGGCTGGCCTGCCAGTAGCCATCGGCAACGACGGCGACGGCGTCGCCGAGATTGACGACCTTGCGCACGCCCGGCATGTCCTGGATCGCCGCCTCGTCGTACGAGACGACCTGGCCGCCGAACACCGGTGACGCTTTGACAGTCGCGTATTTGAGGCCCGGCGGCCTCGCGTCGATGCCGAAAACCGCGCTGCCGTCCACCTTGGCCGGGATATCGATGCGCGGCACATCCGTGCCCATGATCGTGAATTCGTCCATCGACTTGAGACGCGGCTTGTCAGGCATCGGCAATTCTGCGGCGGCGCGGGCGAAGTCCGCGAAGCTCGCCTGGCGGCCACTGCCCGCATGCGAAATCCGGCCGTCGCTCGCTTCAAGCTCCGCAACCGGCACGCCCCATTCGTCGGCCGCCGACTGCAGCAATACCGAGCGCGCTGCGGCGCCCGCAACCCGCATGCCGACCATCCCGGTCGTCGGCACCGATGTGCTGCCGCCGGTGATCTGCAGGTTCATCGCTTTCGTCGCCGTCAGGAAGAAGCCGTCCACCGTGTCGACCAGCCAGGACGGAAAATCGACCTCGCCGGCGGCATAGCCTTTCGCCAGCGCATAGTTGGCGTACTCCTTGTGCGCCGGCGCCTCCATTACCTCGACCTGCTCCCAGCTCGCGTCGAGCTCGTCGGCGAGCATCATCGCCAGCGTATGATGCACGCCCTGGCCCATGTCGGCGTGCGGCACGATCGCGGTGACCGTGTTGTCAGGTGCGATCTTCAGCCAGACATCGAACATGGCTTCGTCCTCACCGGCGACCAGGCCGGCGACCTTGTCCGAGCGGTCACCCGGCCGTATCGCGATACCGAAGACGACCACGCCGCCCGCGAGGACACCCGCCGAAATAAATGCTCTGCGCGTCCACTTGCCCATCAGACCGCCTCCTCTTCGGTGGCCGCGCGCATTGCGACGGCAGCCCGCTTGATGCCACGACGGATGCGGGGATAGGTGCCGCACCGACACACATTGCCTTGCATCGCGTTGTCGATGTCCGCGTCGTCAGGAGACGCATTCGACTCGAGGAGCGCAATCGCAGCCATGATCTGGCCGGACTGGCAGTAGCCGCATTGGGGCACCTGCTCATCGATCCACGCCTGTTGCACCGGGTGCAACTCGCCATCCACCGGCGCCACGCCTTCGATCGTGCGCACTGACTTGCCCACGGCAACCTGTGCCGGGGTAACGCAGGAACGGATCGGCACACCGTCCAGCTGTACGGTGCAGGCGCCGCACTGCGCGATGCCGCAACCGAACTTCGTGCCCGTCAAATTGGCCTGTTCACGCAGGACCCAGAGGAGCGGCGTCGAAGGGTCGACGTCGAAGTCCCGTGTCTCGCCGTTGATGGTCAGGGTAATCATGGTTGCTCACTCTTGGTTTCGGCAGCCGCGTCAGGCTGCCGGGAAGATCAATAAACCGCCATTCTACACCGGCGGCGTGAAGCCGACATTACGAGCGACGCCGCGACCCCGAATCACGTTAAAATGATTCGACAGCGCACCCAGGAAATCGCCGGCTTGCCAAAAAAAATATTGCGAAACTTGCAAGGATTGCTGACGTTTTCGGCGACGACGATCAATACGCTGTTCTGGTTTGCGCCGATCTTCTTGCTCGCGCTGGTCAAGCTCGTCACGCCGATCCAGTCGGTCAGGACGACGATCACGCGCTGGCTGATGACCTTCGGCGAGGGCTGGGTCGGGACCAACTCGCGTATTTTTGCGCTCGGGAATTCGACTCGCTGGACGGTCAGCGGCATCGAGGGATTGTCCCGCGACCACTGGTACCTTGTCGTTGCAAATCACCAGACCTGGGTGGACATCGTCGCCCTGCAAACCGTCCTCAACCGGCGCATTCCGTTCCTCAAGTTCTTCATCAAGCAGGAGCTCGTCTGGTTCCCGTTCCTCGGCGTCGCCTGGTGGGCCATGGACATGCCGTTCATGAAGCGCTACTCGAAGTCTTACCTGGATGCTCACCCGGAGAAGAAGGGCAGGGACCTCGAGGCGACGCGGCGGGCCTGCGAAAAGTTTCGCGATACGCCGACGTCGGTCATCAACTTCGTCGAGGGGACCCGGTTCACGGAACAGAAGCGGGACCAGCGCAAGTCGCCCTACCGGCATTTGCTGAAGCCCCGCGCCGGAGGGATCGCGCTGGCCATCACCTCGCTTGGCGATCGCTTCGACAATGTTCTTGATGTCACGATCGCCTATCCCGGCGGACCGGTTACCTTCTGGGACATGATGTGCGGAGATTTTTCGCAAATCATTATCGAACTGCAGAAACGCCCCCTCGACAAGCGGCTGCGCGAAGGGGACTACGAGAACGATCGCGAGTTTCGCCGGGAGTTCCACCGCTGGTTGTCGGACATCTGGCAGGAGAAAGACGATCGCCTGGATGCACTGCTCAGGGAGCGATCCTGAGAGTTTCGCTGCAAGCTGCTAGACTCTGACCATGTCAGCAAGCCGACATTACGACACCGTCGTTTTCGATGTACGCGATAATGCGACGATGTTGTTTTTTGCGCGCACGAGCGAAAGCGGCGAAATCGAAGATTACGTTCTCGTCATGCGCGCCATCAGCGATGACTTCGACGCCGTCATCCTCATAGAGATCAACGAGGCCCAGCTGCCCGGCACGGACATCGTCCGCGAAGTCGCGATGAGCGAAAACATGCTGACGATCAGTTTTCGCGAGCCGCTTGGAGAACTCGGCGGCGAGTCGGAGCTGATACTCACCTTCGATGGCACTGACGAGAACAGGGCGGCCCTCGAAGCCGGCGCTTTTCGGGTGCTTGGCGACAAGCTCTCAGGCGGACACGCCTGACGAGTCATGCTGGCATTCAATCCCGACTGCGCCCGTGACTGAATCTGCTTACAGCGTCTACCTGGTTCGCTGCCGGGATGGCAGCCTGTACACGGGCATCGCAACCGATGTCGAAAGGCGGCTCCGGGAGCACGAGACCTCGCCGAGGGGCGCCAAATTCCTGCGTGGCAAGGGGCCGCTGACGCTCGTCTACCAGCGCGAGATCGGTGATCGCAGCAAGGCGTCCCGGGTGGAACTCGTGATCAAGCAGCTGCCGAGGCGCGACAAGGACGACCATCTCGTCCTGTCGGCGCGGATAGACGCCGCGCTCGCCGGATTCGAGAAAGATCAGTAAAGGATTATCGGCGCGCCGAAGGGCGGCAATTCGATGCGCACGTCGCTGTTCCGTTCCGCGATCACTTCGTCGATCCAGGCTGCGGTACGCAGCACCTTGTCGAACATGTCCGGCATCAGTTGCGATTCGCCGAACGGCAGGTTGTAGTCATCGTGGTGCACGACGATGACGCGCGCGGCATCGGTTGCAGTTACCGTCTCGTCCCAGTAGGACGCAGTGTAATCCTTACCGAGGCCGGCCAGCCCGCCGATGCCGAGCATGACCACGTCAACCGATTCGCCAGCCAGCTTGCCCGGCACGATGCCGGCGCTGCCCTGCACCAGGGCCGTGCCCCGCGGATGACCGATGACGATCGACCACGCGACCCCGGTCCGGTAGGCGGAGATCGGCGCCGGCTGTCGTAACGGCATCTCGATAACGCCGGGGAAGAACTCGTCTTTGCCGTTCGCGATCGGCGCGTGCGCCGAGGCTATCAGTCGTATGGTGAAGTCGCCGAACTGCCGCACTTCGCCGTCCGCAAGAATCTGGTACTGGCGGACCGGCACGTCGGCGCCACGCACGATATTGGCGGTAGACTCGGAGCCGAGCACCACGGCGCTCGAGCGGTTGGCGACGTAGCCGATATCCATGGCGTGATCGAAGTGTGAGTGCGCCGGCACGATCGCTGCCAGTCTCGTGATGCCGAAATTCGACATCGCGTAGTTGATTGTCGCGACGTCCGATTTGACCTGCCGAAACGGCAGCATCTGCAAGACGCCGAGGCGGGTGAATGTACCGTCGATCAGCACCTGCGTTTCGCCATCGTCGAACAGCATGGTCGTCGTGCCGAGCCAGGTGACGGTTACCGCTTCACCCGGCTCCGTGGCGACCTGCGAGAGCGGCCAGCCGATCTGGTCGATATCCCCCCTGACCTGGTACATGCGCCAGAGCAGCAGGCCGAGGAGCAGGCCGACGCCGGCGACAGCCAGCAGCGCGTTCCTGAGCCAGGCGCCGACTCGAGCGGCCGTGCCGGTCTGCAGTAAAAAGTCGCGCGTCGCCATCGGGCTACTGGCCCACTGCGATCCTTGCCATATGCGCCGCGAGCGGCGCCAGGTAGTTGCCGAGCGCATAGCCGATCAGCGCCATCAGGATGGAGACGGGCACCAGGCTCGGCCGGTGAAACGCAGCTACGATGGGCGCCGACGCCGCGGCGCCGATGTTAGCGGCCGAGGCGATTGCCGCACTGTGCACATCGACGCGGAACAGTCGCGCACCGGCGAGGCAGAAGGCGCCGTGTATCGCAATCCAGATGAATGCGCCAAGCAGGAAAGCGGGCGCCTGGCCGAAGCCCTCGACAGAGGCCCGGGCGCCCATGCCCGCAACGAACACATAGATCATGGCGGTGCCGAGCGCCGTCGCGTTCGGTAGTTGCGACGCCGGCGTCACCGACAGGCTCAGCGAAATGGTCGTGATCAGCAGGATGCGCCAGGTGGACTCGGTCATGATGGCGGGGCCCGTGGACGACGGATCTGCGAGCGCCTCGTAGATGACGGACGCGAGCGTCGATGACACCCAGGTCACGCCGATCGCGATCGCGGCGAGATACAGGTAGTCGCGCATCGCCGGCGTTTCCTCTTCTTTTTCGACCAGCGCAGCCGCGGACTCCATCATGCGGATGCGGTCTTGCGGGACCTTCGCCCATGCGTTGAATCGATCGGCAAAGTTTTTCGACGCGAGGAGCAGCGGCAGCCAGACGATGTAGATGACGTTGTCGGCGAGCACCGCGAGTCCGAACTGCTCGGGCGGCGTACCGATCATCTCGCTGGTAGCCGCCATGTTGCCCGTGCCGCCGATCCAGCTGCCCGCGAGCGCGCCGAATCCTTTCCAGGCGTCGGGCGCGAGCCAGCGATGCACGATCACGTAGGCGACGACGGCACCGACGACGACGCCCGCCGTGCCCATCAGCATGACGAGGACGCCTTTCCCCATCACCCGGACGGCGGCCGGCACATTGACCTTGATCAGCATCAGCACGATGAACACCGGTAGCGCAAAACTGCTGAGGCCCGAGTAGACGGGCGATGACGAGGGGATGATGTCGAGGTTGTTGAGGAATACCGGGGTGGCGTAAATGAACAGCAGCGGCGGGACGTACTGAAACAGCGTCCAGCCGCTGCGCTGTTCGACGAAAAACCAGAATGCGGCGACCGCGCACAAAACGGCGAGCACGCCGCCCGGAGAATGGATCAGGGCTTCAGTCATGTTTCTTGTTTGCCTTGTTATGACCGGCCAAGTATAGCCGACAGCAGTACCGCGCAGGTCAGCAGTCCCGCGGATCGAGAGGAGTCGGAATTATCAGGAGAAGCTCAGTTGAGCGTCGAAATCCTTGCGCGAGTCTTCATCCGTCAGCGCAGCGGCCCTGACCGTCATCCAGACCGCGTGCCAGTCGTCGATCTTGCACGGGCCGAAGACGAACTTCGCGATATACGAGTCAAGATCGCGCACATGGATGACATTGGACTGCAGCGGCGAGGTGAACTGAATCGATCCCGTGAATACGACCAGGCTCGCAATGGGGACGTTCGGCACGACCTTCTCGAGCGCCCGCGTCCGGCCCTGGTTCTGGATCAGCGGATTCAGGAATTTGCGCCGGTGGATGCCGTCGACATTGGTCCACTGCGGCTCGTCGGCCTCGCCGAAAACGATTCCGTTGTAATGCTTCGTCTGGATGCAAAGGATGCCGCCCGAGGTGAGGATCGCGTGATCGATGTGCGTCAGCCCGCCGTAGGCCCCGGGCAGGATGAAGTCCTCGATGACGTCGGGACTACGCGCAGCGAGGATCTTGCGGATACGATGCTTGCCGATGCGCGCCGTGATGAGTCTCGCCACGTGGGTCGCCGATGCCCGAAACAGCAGCGTCATCAGCAGGGCGCCGGCGATGGCGAGTATGAACATGCCGACGCCGGTATTCGTCAGGCCGGTTGGCGTCACACCGTCAGCTGCCATCGACGGCCAGGCGAGCGTAACGCAGGCGACGACAATGGCATTGGGGAGCAACTGACGAATCATTTGCGCAAGATATTGCAAACACATCCGTTGTCGCGCCGTAATCCGTCACGTTTTCTACATAAGCCGGGCATTGACGGAGGAGAGTGTGAACTGGTCGTTATTTTTCGGTTCCCGGCGGATAGGCGAGATAGTAACCGTCCACGCGGGCGACCCTGATCTCGGTTCCATAGGCTTCGCCGAGGTGCGCTGCGGTGAGCACGTCTTCCTTGCGGCCGTCGACAACGATTCGCCCTGCGCGCAGCAGGATGACGCGATCGATGTCCGGGGGGATTTCGTTCAGGAGATGCGTCACGAGCACGATGTTCTTGCCGGCCGCGGCCAGGTTGCGGATCCTGGCCAGGTAGTCGAAGCTCGCCGAGATGTCCAGTCCGGCCGTCGGCTCGTCGAGAATCAGCGTGTCCGGATCGTGCACCAGGGCGCGCGCCAGCAGGCAGCGACGCTGCTGACCGGTCGACATCTTCTGCAATTCGGTGCTTGCCAGCGACGCGACGCCCAGCTCCGCCATGACTTCCCTGGCGCGCTCCGTTTGTTTCGGCGTGATCCTGGACGCCAGCGTGCCGTGGACGCCGACGCTCGACAGGTAACCGGACAGCACCACGTGCAGCCCGCTGGTGGCTGGACGGTAGCGAGCCTGCAGGTCGTGGGAAACGACGCCGATGTGCGAGCGCAGGTCCCAGACGTTCCAGGTCTCGCGACCGAGGATCCGCACCCACGAGTCCTCGCGGCGCACCGCGTAAAGTTCACGGTTAATGACCTTGAGCAGCGTCGTCTTGCCGGAGCCATTCGGCCCGAGGATGACGGCGGGTTCGTGCTGATCGATGCGCAGCGTCAGGTCCTCGAACACCTTGGTATTGCCACGATAGATCGTGGCATTTCCGATATCGATCAGCGGCGCATCGTTCATGCCGTCGGTCAGCAACCTGTCCGCCGTCGCAGGTGAGGCAGACCGCCAACGACGATGACGACGCCGACGATTTTCGCGATATTGGCCAGTCGAGCCAGGTCATGCATAGCGTTTGTCCCCGTTCAGACTTCCTGGGTCCGCCATTTGCCGCGGCGAAAGACGATGACGCCCAGCAAGGTCAGCGCAGATTCTGACACCACTATCGCCGTGAAAACACCGTCCGGGCCCATTCCAACCGATGTGGCCAGCCAGTAAGCGAGCGGAATCTGCAGCATCCAGAAGACGACGAAGTTCAGTAATGACGGCGTGCGGGTATCACCGGCGCCATTTAGCGCCTGGATGACGATCATGCCGACTGCGTACATCGGGTAACCGATGCCGAGAATGCGCAGGCAATTGATGCCATAGCGGCGAATCTCCGGGTCGTCGGTAAACAGGCCGACGATCTCGGGCGCGAAAACGAAGAACCCGAGTCCCAGCACGGTCATGAAGATGGTGTTGTAGCGCGCGGCAGCCCATACGGCCTGTTCCGCACGATCGTCGCGCTCTGCGCCAAGGTTCTGGCCGACCAGGGTCGCTGCGGCGTTACCGAGCCCCCAGGCGGGCAGGAACACGAATTCGATCAGGCGGATGGCGATTGTGTACGCGGCAATTGGCGCGCTGCCGTAAAGCGCGACCACACGAATGATCGCTATCCAGCTCGAGGTGGCAATCAGGAATTGCGCGATGCCGCCGAGTGAAATCCGGATCATGCGAACGATCAGTGATGGCGAAATTGCGAGGTGACGAACACCGAAGTGCAGCCGGCCGCGACCGCTGAACAGGTACCAGAGCAGGTAGGCCACGCCGATGCCGCGGCCGATGGTCGTCGCGACGGCCGCGCCTGTGACGCCCAGCTCCGGGAACGGTCCGAGTCCGAATATCAGGCACGGGTCGAGCAGGATGTTGAGACCGTTGGCGAGCGTCAGTGACCGCAACGCAACCGGGGCGTCGCCCGCGCCACGAAACCCGGCATTCAGCAGGAACAGGAACAGGATGCTGGCATTGCCGCCGAGCAGCATCGCCGTGAATCCGCTGCCCTCGGTAATCACGGCTTCGCTCGCGCCCATCATCCGCAGCAGGTCTGCCGCGTAGATCACGCCGAGTGAGCCGATGACCATCGAAATCGCGAGCCCTACCCAGATCGCCTGGCCCATGACATAGGCGGCGGCGACCGGGTCTTTTGCGCCAATGCGTCTCGAGATCATCGCCGTGACGCCCATGCCGAGGCCGATCGCGAGCGCATACAGCACCGTGATCAAGGCTTCGGTCAATCCCACTGCGGCGATTGCGTTGGTACCCAGGCGGGACACAAAAGCGATATCGACGACGGCGAACACGGCTTCCATGGCCATCTCCAGCATCATCGGTATCGCGAGCAGCCCGAGCGCGCGATTGATCGGGCCGACCGTGAAGTCGGTTTCGTTATCGCTGAGCGCTTCGCGCAGGAAATCCCTGGCTCTTCGCCAGGCCCCCTGTTCGTCGGTCGAGCGTTCGTATGGCATGGTGAAACTACTTGTTCAAGGTCTGCGCGGGGCGGTCTGAGCATTCGATCCGCGCACGACACCGGGTCCGGGGGAGCCAGCCCGGACATTCGAAAAAAAGAATGTGCTGGCTAGCGGGTCTGCGGCGTCGCAGCGAGGCCGGCAAAAACAGGAACGCCAGGCGCGCGGACGAGCCGGATCACGACGGTTTTATTCGTGTTGGTCGTATTCATGCTGGCAACATCCGTTCTCTGGAATCGACTTGCGGGCGCAATCCTAGCGGACCCCGCCGAGAAATCAAAGGACGACATCGGGCTCAGCGCGACTCGGCGCTGGCTGCCTGTTCCCGCTCCCACGCGTCAATCAGCTCACGATTGTCGTGCTGCCAGGGATGGAAATCCTTGCGGAAGAAACGCAGCCAGGCGCGGAACACCCGGCGCAGGACACCCGGTCTGATCAACAGGTATTTCAGTCCCGTCGCCCACTCGCGCGCGCTCCAGAGCTTCCCCTGCTGCTGCAGCTGGATGCACAGGTTCCTGAACGTGTCCTTGAAGAAGAAAAAGGTATTCATCAGCAGCGCCTGGCGCCGCTCGGCCACCGTACCGCCGACAGCCAGGAAGACGTCGAATGCCACGGCCTTGTGCTCGGTCTCCTCGATGCCATGCCAGCGCCAGAGCTGGGCCATGTCAGGATCGACGCCGGCCAGTACGTCATCGTGCGTCAGCATGTCATGCGCCATGATCGCCGTGAGGTGTTCGTTGGCGACGGTCCCCGCAAGTCTTCGGCGGGCAGACAACTCTCGATAAGCCCATGCCATGCGTTCGCGTTCATGTTTCTCGAAGCGCTCGAGGCTGTAATCACGCAGCTCGCACAATTTCTCATTGTACTTCTGGTGCTGCACCCGGTGCGTCGATTCCTGCGCACGGAAGGCGGCGACTTCTGCCTTGAGTTGCGCATCCTCGATGCTGTCTTCGAAGTGCACGACGCTGTCGATGAAGAACTTCTCACCGAGCGGGAACAGCAGCGACATCGCGTTGAACCAGGCGGTGATGAACACGCTGTCGCTGTGCCATTCACCCGCGAGCGTCGCCTCGATGTCGAAAGACTTGCGGCGCGGACCGAACTCGAGGCCCTCGGGGCTGTTGCTTTGCGGTAATACGGGCATGCGCTGATCTTATCCTGTTTAGACGGGTTCCAGGACGGATTGAGCGGATTTTTATCTAGCCGTTCCGGTTCCCTGTCCCTTGCCTGCCGTCAATATTGCCAAAAGTGACGCCGTTCGTGCGCCTTGCACAGCAATTGTTTTACACTAGTCGGCAGATTGCTACGGGGGCGTTATGGGCACGCAACGACTTATTTCAATTGCGTTTTTTTTGACCGCGGTGATGTTGACGGCAGCCGGCTGTGACCCGGGTACGGGCGGCGGGGCGAGCAGCGCGCCCGGCGCCGACGGGGCGCCGGCTGTCGCCGCGCCAGCCGCGTTGGCGGTTGCCGATGCGGCCCGTGAAGAACGATCCGTCATCGCCGAAACGCTGGCGTATGCAGAGGTGGACGATCAACTGGTGTACGGCTACTTCGCCTTCCCCGAGGACATGCTGGATCCCTTGCCCGGGATCATCGTTATTCACGAGAGGTGGGGACTGGACGATGGCACCCGCGGACTCGCCGAACGGCTCGCGGCCCAGGGTTACGTCGTGCTGGCCGTGGACCTGTTCGGTGGCGAAACGGCGACCAATGTCAGCGTCGCCCGGACGCTGATGCTGCCGGTCATCGAGAACCCGGAGGTCGCCAACGAGAACATCCGCCAGGCGTACCAGTTCCTGGCTGCTTCCGGGCAGGCGCCTTCTATCGCGGCGCTGGGCTGGAGTTTCGGCGGCAACTGGGCGCTGAACACCGCGCTGTTGTTCCCGGACGAACTCGACGCCGCAGTCATCTTCTACGGGCAGGTCACCAACAACGAGGAGAAACTCCGGCCTTTGAACGTGCCGTTGCTCGGCTTGTTTGGCGCCAACGATCGCGGTGTGACCGTCGAGACGGTGCGGGAATTCGAGGCGGTGCTCGAGTCGCTGGGCAAGGAATACGACATCGAAATCTACGGCGGCGTCGGTCATGCGTTCGCGGACCCGACCGGGTCGAACTACAACGCGGCGATCGCCGGACAGGCCTGGTCCAAAGTGCTCGCTTTTCTCGAGCAGCACCTCGGGCCCGAATCCGACTGATTAAATTCGTCTTAGCGTATGCTGTGCGTGGCCGACTCGTCGATCTCGCAGCGCAGCAGCACGTCTAGCGATTCCGACGCATAGGTGATTTCGCTGCTCTCCTCGTCGCCGCAGGTGAGCGCGGCCTGGGCCGACAGTATCGATGGAATTCTCAGGGTGCCTGGCTCGTTCTGCGCCGCCTCCGGGTCGTCGGGCGTACAGAAATTCTCGACGGCGACCGGCGCAATCTGGGCAGCTGGCACCGCGACGGACATCTCGAGCCTCGACCCCGCGCCTATTTCATCCCGGCCGACTGCCACGCGGGTATCGGCAATGCTCAGGCTGAGCGACTGCGCGGACAAGGTTCCGGGGCAATTCGCGGTCAGGACAAACTCGTAGCGCAACGTCGGCAGGCGCATGAAATTTCTGCCTGCGGGACGAGTCGAAACCTCCACAGCCGGCGTGCTGGCGGAAACCACGAGGTCGCCCGTCATTGCCGCCCCGGACAGACAGAGCAGCAGGAGCGGGCTCATGCGCGTTACTGCGTTCATTGTCACAAGGCTACGATATGCTTCCGAAAATACAAGCGAGTGGATTCGTTAACTGAGAAATTTTCGCCAGAGCTCCGCATGAATCCTTTTCATATTACCTACAAGATCGCCCGTCGAATCTCGATCTCGATCGCGGGCGCGACGATCCTCCTGATCGGCATCGTCATGATCGTCACGCCCGGGCCGGCGATCGTTTTCATCCCCATCGGGCTGGCCATACTCGGGCTCGAGTTTGCCTGGGCCCGGAGCTGGCTGCGCCGGATCCGGGAATCGATCAGTGCCGGTAATTCGCAGGCGCGCGGCGAGCGCGCGGACCTGCACAGGCGGCGGCACGAACGGAATTGACCGCGGAGAGCGGCCGGCGAAAAGAAAGGAGCCGGAGAAACCGAATGCATCGCAAATTCGGCGGGCCGTTCCGACACGGAGCGGTCTCCGGCTCCCCAGGGTTGACGGCATGAAAGGGGGAACTGCCGTCGGGCCTTGGCGGCCCAGCTTGCGGCAACCGAAGCGCGGGGCCGTCGGGGGAGTTGGCCCGGCACTCCAGCTGGCTGCCGTTTTCATTACCGCCGGACTAGCGTCTGTCGGCGACTGTGAGAGACGTAGGTCCAATCAGGCGGATATCAAGGTCGAGCCGGGTCGCGCTCCTGACCGCGTCGGCGGCTTCACGCGCCGCGGCCTCGTTCGCCTCTCTTGCCTGCTCGCGGCTCGTCTCGCGGCTCGCGGCAGCAGTCTCATTTGCCCACCCGGCCGGCGCCGCCAGTACGCCTGAAAGCGCCAGGGTCCAGATCCATCGCGTGTCTTTCCTCATCGGTTCGTCCTTGTCTGTGCTCGCGGCATCCTGCTTGCGCCGCGATTTCGGTGTATTGATGCATTTCGCCATTGCAATGCCCGTGCCAACTTGATAATCAATTGAATATCAGTTACTTACGCATAAATCGTTTATTACGAAATATCGTAAATTACGAAATATCGTTAGAAAAATTACGGTTTTTCGTTATAGAATCGGGACATGCCCACCCTTGAAGACTATCGCTGGCTGTTTCGACGCGCCCCGGTCATGGCGACCTCCATTGGTGAGGACGGGCGCTATCTGGACGTCAACGACGCCATCCTCGCGAGACTCGGTTACGAGCGCGACGACATGCTCGGCGAGCGACCGGAATCCTTCGTCACGCCCGAGTGCGCCGAGCAGATCAGCCACGAATTCCTGCCGACCCTGCGGCGCACGGGCCGGCTCGAGGACAAGCCCATCGCATTTGTGGCGAGCGACGGGGAGGTCGTCGACTGCCGGGTCAATTCGCTGGTCGAGCACAGCGCGAACGCCGAATTCATCCGCACGGTCGCGATCTACACGGAGACCTCCGACCTGGCGCGCGCCGACAGCAAGTATCGGCAGCTGTATCGCGCGACGCCCGCGATGCTGCATACCGTGGATGCGAACGGCTGTATCGTCAACGTGACCGATCACTGGCTGCAAAAGATGGAGCACGCGCGCGAAGAAGTCGTCGGACGTTCGATCCTCGATTTCTACAGCGAAGCCGATCGCCGCAGGTTCGCCGCCGGTCAGCTCGAGCAGCGCATTGGCGAGGGCGCGTTCAATAACGAACCGCGACAGATGGTCACCCGCAGCGGCAAGGTTCTCGACCTGCTGATGTCCTCTGTTCCGGAGCGCGACGCGTCGGGCCGGGTGCTGCGGATGCTGGTGGCGTCGAAGGATGTCACCGAGCGGAACCGGGCCGAGCGCGAGCTGCGTGACGCGCTCGCCGAAAACGCGCGACTGCGCGAGGAACTCGAGCGCGAACGAGACTACCTGCGCGAAGAAGTGAACGTGTCGATGAATTTCGGTCGGATTATCGGCGGCAGCGCGGCGCTCCGGCAGATGCTTGCGCAGATCGAGGCGGTGGCGCGGACGCCTGCCAATGTCCTCGTGCTCGGCGAGTCAGGCGTCGGCAAGGAACTCGTCGCTCGCGCCATCCATGCGCGGAGCGAGCGCGCCGACATGGCCCTGGTCAAGGTGAACTGCGCTTCGATCCCGAAGGAGTTGTTCGAAAGCGAGTTCTTCGGTCACGTCAAAGGCGCATTCACGGGCGCGCATCGTGACCGGGTCGGCCGCTTCGAGCTCGCCGACGGCGGCACGCTCTTTCTCGACGAGGTCGGTGAGATTCCACTCGAACTGCAGGGCAAATTACTGCGCGTGCTGCAGGAGAACGAATTCGAGCAGGTCGGCGATGACCGGACCCGCACCGTCGATGTTCGGGTCATTGCGGCGACCAACCGGGACCTGGAGAAGCTCGTGCTGTCCGGGGAGTTTCGCGAAGACCTGTTCTATCGACTCAGCGTATTCCCGATCGAAGTGCCGCCGCTGCGTCGCCGGCGCGAAGACCTCGTGCCACTGGCCCGGCACTTCCTCGAACAGGCGTCAGCGGATTTCGGCAGGGAGCCGCTCCGGCTTACCCGCGCCCACGCCGATGCGATCGAACAGTATGACTGGCCTGGAAACGTGCGCGAACTCAAGAACGTGATCGAGCGAGCCGTCATCCTGTCCAGGGGAAACACGCTGCGCCTCGACCTGTCGTTACCAGGCGGCAGGACGGGGGCCAGCGTCGGGGCGTCGACTGCGCCCGCCGAAGATCGCGTGCTGACGGAAAAGCAGATGCGGGAGCTCCAGAAACAGAACACGGCGGCCGCGCTCAGGAAAGCCGGCTGGCGTGTCTCGGGCAGGAACGGGGCGGCAGAAATCCTCGGTATCAAGCCAACAACGCTGGCGGATCGGATAAAATCCCTCGGCATACGGCGACCGGCGCGCAACTGACCAGCTTGACGGACATGAGAACAATAAGCACAACAATCACGCTCTTTGTTTTGTTCCTGGTGTCGCCGCTGTGCGCGGAACAATCGCTGCCGCCTGCCGTGCAAAATGCGCTCGACTATCGCAAGGTCCCTGCCGATGCGCTGAGTGTCTACGTCGAGGATCTGGCCAGCGGCGAGGTCACGCTGGCCTGGAATGACAGTACGCCGCGCAATCCTGCGTCCGTTGAAAAGATGGTCACGACGCTGGTCGCACTGGACACGCTGGGGCCGGCATTCCGCTGGAAGACCGAAGTCAGCGCGCTCGGTGATATCCGTGACGGGGCGCTGGCCGGCGACCTGCTGCTGAAGGGCTACGGCGATCCCTATCTTGTCACTGAACGCTTCTGGCAAATGCTGCGCCGGGTCCGCCAGGCGGGCATCGACAAAATCGACGGCAACCTGCTGCTCGACGACAGCTATTTCGACGTCGGCGACTATGATCCGGCCGCTTTCGATCGTGAGCCGCTGCGCGCCTATAACGTATCGCCGAACGCGCTGCTGACGAACTTCAAGGTCGTTCGCTATTACTTCGAACCCGAGCCAGCGACGTCGCGCGTGCGGGTGACGCTGGAGCCGGCGCTGGAAAATCTGGACATCACCAATCAGCTCAGGACGACCAGTGGCGCCTGTCGCGGATACCAGCGGGGCATCGCCGTTATTCCGAACGATGACTACAGTCGCATTACTTTCAGCGGCCGGTTTCCGACTGGCTGCGAAATTTATGCGATGGACCGGACCGCACTTGGTCACAACGAGTTCACGTATGGCGTCTTCAAGTCGCTTTGGCAGGAATCGGGCGGCGAGTTTTCGGGCGCATGGTCCAACGTCGTCGCAGGCGACATTCTCCCCGGCGACGAACACGCACCACTACTGGTATTCGACTCACTGCCGCTGTCCGAAGTGATCGCCAAGGTGAACAAGTACAGCAATAACGTAATGGCCAAGCAGCTGCTGTTCACGTTGGCGGCCGAGCAATACGGCCCCTCCGGCACGGAGGCGAAGGGCCGCCAGGTGGTCCGCGAATGGCTCGGGGAGCACGGCATGGATTTCGAGGAACTGCGCATCGACAACGGCGCCGGCCTGTCGCGGAACTCGAGAATGACCGCCAGGCATCTGGGGGACATGCTGCGCTACGCGTATGAAAGCCCGTTCATGCCCGAATACCTTGCCTCTTTATCCCTGTCCGGCCTGGACGGCACCTTGTCGCGCCGCTTCAGGAACAGCGCGTTGACCGGTCAGGCGCACATGAAAACAGGTTCCCTGGACCATGTAAGCGCGGTCGCCGGATACTTCCAGGCGCGCAGTGGCAAACGCTATATCGTCGTCATGATGCTCAATCACACCGACGTCCACCGCGGGCCCGGAGAGGAAGTCCAGGAGATGCTCCTGCGCTGGCTGTACGAGCGCTGAGCGCAAGGCCGCGTCGCCAAACGGCGACGCTTTTCCGCCGTTCATCGTATATCGACTGTAGTAAACTGCGGCTTGCCGGAATCATGATCGCGCGCACTGGCGCGACATTCCCGGGAGGAGCGATATGCGAAGAGCATTCCCGTTGCTGGTTGCCGTCATTTTGCAGGCGCCGGTTCACGCGCAGACAGAGGTCGGATATGTCACCGACAATCTTCGCCTGGGTCTTCACCAGGCGGCCGATACCAGCGATCGTGCTTTTCGCACGCTGGAAAGCGGCCAGGCGCTCGAGATCATTTCACGGAACCGTAACTACGCGAACGTGAGGCTGCCTGACGGCGTGGAAGGCTATGTCAAAGCCGCTTACCTCGTTTTCGAGAAGCCTGCGAAACTGATCGTTGCCGAAACCGAAGCCGAGAAGGCGGCGTTGCAAAAGGAACTCGAAGACACGAGGGCCGCTTTTGCCGCGCCGGCGGCAACGATCGCGTCACTCGAGGCGCAACTCGCCGAAAGCAAGTCGGAAGCCGAGACCAATGCCGGCCTGGTCGCGGACCTCGGCGCGCAGGTCGAGGATTTTCGCGGACGACAGGATCAGTTCAAGTACAGCATGCCGGTTAGCTGGGTCGGTGGCGCGATGTTCGTCTGTTTGCTGGCCGGATTCCTGGCCGGACTATGGTGGGTCGACAGAGCCAGCCGGAAACGACACGGCGGCATTCGCATTTACTGAAATCCCTTCAGGTTGATAGCTGCACAACGCTGAGTGACAAAAGCGCTTTTCGGTGCGCTGTCGGCTTCACGCGGCGGCGGACGCTGCGCAGATCGTGCTCGATATTCCGTTCCTGATCGGCAGTCCCGTGCCGTTGGTGACCTGGTCGACCTCTTTTTGACACGCGGCGCGAGCCGCGCGCTCGATCTGCTCACCGCTCAGGTGCGGCGCAAACAAGCGCAGGAAATCGGCCATGTAGCAGCGCAGCATGGTATTACGCCGCAGGCCGATCCAGGTCGTGCTGCGTGGAAAGATGCCGTTGACGGGAATCGCCGTCAGCGTCTGCCGATCGGCTGGCTCGAATGCCATGCCGGCGACGATGCCGATGCCGAGGCCCATGCGCACATAGGTCTTGATCACGTCCGAGTCGCGCGCGGTGAATACGATGTTCGCTTCGAGTTCTTCTGCGGCAAATATCTGCTTCAGGCTCTCGTCGCTTTCGAAGCTGAATACATAGCTCACGAGCGGATACTGTGCGAGATCATGCAGCGTGATGCGTCTGTCGAGTCCGGCAAGCTCGTGATCCCTGGGCACGAGTACGACCCGGTCCCACTGGTATCCGGGGAGTCGAAGCAGGTCGTCGAATCGATCTTCGCTGCCGCTTGCTATCGCGAAATCGATATCGGTCCCAGACATCATATCGGCGATCTGGTCGGACGTGCCCTGGTGCAGGTTCAGCCGGACCTTCGGGTACTGCTGGCGAAGTTCGCGCAGCATTTCCGGCAGTACGTAGCGCGCCTGGGTGTTGGTGGCCGCTATGGTCAGCGTCCCTTCCTCTTCCTGGTAGAAATCGGCAGCCAGCGAGTGAATCTGCTCCACCTCTTCCATAATCAGCCGCGCACGCTTGATGACCTGTTCGCCGGCTCGGGTAATTCGATTCAGGCTCTTGCCCTTGCGGGCGAAAACTTGCAGTCCCAGTTCCTCTTCGAGCAGCTTCAGCTGCTTGCTGACGCCGGGCTGCGAGGTATACAGACGATCGGCGGCCGCCGTAATGTTGAGACCATTATCGACAATCGCCAACAGATACTTGAGTTGTTGTAGTTTCATCCAGGCCGTTACGTCAGGTGTGTCGGCATTTACCGTAGACCCGCAATCGCCGGGTTCGTTTCAGGAATCCGCAAATTAGTTCGCTCACAATCCTTGTTTATTAGTCCGCCGGCTTGAGTTTCGTTACGGCCGCATATAACGTTTTGAAATAACAACAGAAACGAATTTCCTGTCACAATTTCGCACGCTCGCCGCTGATCAGAAGCCAGGCGTATTATCTGTTTGATGCTTCTCGGAGCCGTTTGGTTGCCAAGCATGGACAATTAATTTCACGGCGCTTGCCCTGAGCGCCTGCGAACACAGGGGGAAAGGGATGATTTACGACAGCATTATCGAGACGATCGGCAATACGCCCGTCGTCCGCCTCAATCACATCGCGCCGGACGGCATGGAAATGTATGTGAAGGTGGAATCGTTCAACCCGCTTGCTTCGGTGAAGGACCGGCTGGCCTGGGCGATCGTGAACGATGCGGAAAAGCGCGGGCAGCTCAAGCCCGGCATGACGGTCGTCGAGGCGACATCCGGCAATACCGGCATCGCGCTGGCGATGGTCTGCGCGGCGCGGGGCTACGGGTTCGTCGCGGTGATGGCGGAATCGTTTTCCGTCGAGCGTCGGAAGATCATGAAAGCGCTGGGCGCCAAAGTGATCCTGACACCCGCTGCGGAGCGGGCGACCGGCATGGTCAAAAAGGCCGAGGAGTTGGCCGCCAAGTACGGCTGGGTACTCGCGCGCCAGTTCGAGAACCCCGCCAATCCCGAGTACCACCGCAACACCACCGGCCCCGAAGTCCTGCGCGACTTCGCTGACCGCCGCCTGGATTACTGGGTATCCGGCTACGGCACGGGCGGCACGATGACCGGCGCCGGCGAAATCATCAAGGCCGCGCGTCCCGACGTCACCATTGTTGCTACCGAGCCTGCCGGGGCCGCGCTCCTGGCCGGCAAGGAATGGAATCCGCACAAGATCCAGGGCTGGACGCCGGATTTCATTCCGGACGTGCTGAACCGCGAGGTTTTTGACGAGTTGATCCCGGTCACCGACGAGCGGGCTATCGAGGTTGCCAAGTTGCTCGGCGAGAAAGAAGGAATCTTTGTCGGCATCTCCTCCGGCGCGACCCTCGCGGCGGCCTTCGCCGTTGCCGACAATGCCGAGCAGGGGTCGGTCATGCTCGCCATGCTGCCGGACACCGGCGAGCGCTACCTGAGTACCCCGTTGTTCGAGGGCATGCACGAAGGCTCGGACGACGACTGGCTGGCCTCGCTCGACGCTTGACCCGGGCTGTCGCGCCTGTCCGGGCAAAAAAATTGCCCGGATGGGCTATTATTACCCGCGTATCTTCCCAAATATTTGAATATCAAAGGGAAAATCCAGTTTTTTTTCCGCCGGTTGAGACGCCGATCACAGCCGTAATTTGCCCGCCGTGGCACGCTTTTGCGATCAGAATCCACTGCCCACAGAACACCGGGCCCAGGGATGAATTTCGATGGTGGCGGAAGTACACAAACTCCCCGCGATGAAGAACATCGGCGCGGCCAAGGGACTCCTTAAGTCGCTGGTGCCGCGCGCCCAGTGCTTCTGCTTCTACGATCTCGCGCGGCGCTGCGACTGGTCCAGCGACGGCGTCGAGGACTACGAGATTGACAGCTTCGTCGCTGAACTGCCCGACGAATTCGTCGCCGGTAAAAGCGAGGAATCCGACTTCCTCAGGCGCACGCTGCCCTCGGGACGCACGGTACTCGTCTTGCCGGTCTACGCGAACCGGCGAGAGGGTCTCGGGATACTGGTTTCAGTGTTCTCGAAAAACGCCGGAAAATCATCCTGGTTCAACCCCAGCCTCCTCAAAAACATCCTCAAACCCGCTGTCGATCTTATTGGCGAATCTCTGCGCCTCGAACGCGAACTGAATGCCCGGAACAGCCGTTCGGAACAGGTCCAGAAAGAGCTGCAGCTGATCTACCAGATCGACGAAAAGATTCACGGCAGTTCGCGGAGTCACGCCGGGCTCGCGCAGCTAATCGGGCAGAGCGGCCGGTTCCTCGGCATCGCTTACAGCGTATTGCTGATGCCGGCGAAACGTATCCGGATTTCGGCAACGCATTCGAGCTGGAAGTCAGTAAACCGCAAAGCCGTGGACAAGTACCTGCTCGACAAGATATTTCCTAAGCTGGAATCGCAGGGCGGCCCGGCGATCTTCGAGATCCCCGCCGTCGAGGGTTCCGACAATCCCGCCGAGCAGGGGTACCAGGCCTTATTGAGTCCATTGCTCGACGGTAGCGGCAACGTCGAGGGTGTTCTTGCGCAACTGGGACGAGTCTGCGGTCAGCCGTTCGACAACACGCACCGGCGTTTCATGTCGCACATCGTCCGCAAGGTCGAATACGTGATCCAGCAGTCATTCGACGCGATGACCGGTCTGATGAACCGCTCCGGTTTCGAGGCGCAGCTGCAGGAAGCCATGAAATCGCTGGACGGCGAAGACGACCGTCACCAGCTCATTTATTTTGACCTCGACAATCTGCAACTCGTCAACGATACCTTCGATCGCAGCGCGGGTGACGAAGTCATCGTGCGTTTCGCCCAGATGCTCGAGGAAGTCCTTCCCAAGAACGCGGTCGCGACGCGCCTCGCAGAGGATGATTTCGTGATCCTCCTGTCCCATAGTGACACGGATGCGGCGCTCGCCCTGACGGAGAAAATCCGCAAGGACAGCCGGTCGTTGCGCTATCTGAAAGGCGACCGGTCGCTGCAGGTGACGCTCAGCGTCGGTATTGCCGAACTCGGTAAAGGCGGTTCCGGCGGCAGTTCACTGACGGCGGCGCGCTTTGCCTGCGATTCTGCGAAGGATCATGGCCGTGATCGCGTGGAGATCCACGATCAGGAGAATCGCAGCATTATTCGCCGATACGACGACATGCAGCTGGTATCCGAGATTCAGAAGAGTCTCGATACCGATGGATTCATCCTGTACGCGCAACCCATCGTGCCGCTGGTCGGCAAGAATGAGACCCAGCGCTTCGAGATCCTGTTGCGCATGATGGACGGCAAGGGAGACCGGATTTCATCCAACGCATTCTTCTCCGCAGCCGAGCGCTACCAGCTCATGCCGCAGGTGGATCGATGGGTGGTATCCAGGACCCTGGCGCGTCTCTCCGGCTTCGCGGAATACCTCGAGAAGACCGGCGCTTCTTTTGCCATCAACCTGTCCGGGCAGTCGCTCGGCGATGACGAGATCCTGTCCTTCGTCGAGGAAGAGATCGAATCCAGCGGTGTACCGTCGACCTCGCTTTGCTTTGAAGTCACAGAATCCGCAGCGGTTTCCAGCCGCGACAAGGCGCAGGCCTTCATCGATTCGCTGCGCAAGCGCGGCTGCCAGTTTTCGCTCGACGATTTCGGCGCCGGCCTGAGTTCGTTCGCATACCTCAAGAACTTCAACGTCGATATCCTCAAGATCGACGGCGGCTTCATCCGCGATATCACGGACAACCGCATCTCCGAATCGATGGTTGCGGCGATTACCCAGGTCGCCAAAGTCATGGAACTCGATACTGTCGCGGAGTATGTGGAAAGCAAACAGACCAAGAAGCTGCTGACCAAGCTCGGCGTCGACTTCGCGCAGGGTCATGCGGTTGGCAAGCCCGTCGAACTCGACCGGGTCCTCGAGGAACTGTCCGACCGGGCGCGGTCCTCCACCGCCTGACTCTCGGCTTCGATCCGGTAGACTTGTGTCGATGACCGACACGGGTGACGACAGGCTACGCCTCCAGGCAGAATCGCTGCCCGGCATTCTGCAGGCGCCATTTGAGGGCTGGCTGGAGAGATGGGCCGGCGCCGGTCACAAGTTACCCGACTGTTTCTCCAGCGACCGCGGCTGCACAAACACGCTGGCCCGGCTGGTGGCCAGCAGCGAGTTTGCCGCGGCCAACCTGCAGCGGGACTGGGCATGGTTTTGCAATGCTTTTCGGGACGGACGCCTGTTGCCGCCCTCGGCGGAGAGTGCGAGCGCCGATGTCGACGACACCCTGGCGGTCCGGCCGATGCTGCGCCGGCGTCGCAACAGGGGGTTGATCCGCATACTCTGGCGGTCGCTGGCCGGCGACGATGACTTGTGGGCGTCGCTGGAACTGCTGTCGGATCTTGCCGACGAACTCGTTACCGCCGCCGTCCACGAGGCAGAAACCTCGCTACTCGACCGGATCGGTCGGCCGTTCGCGGCGGATGGCGAACCGATCCCGCTGCTCGTACTTGCGATGGGCAAGCTCGGCGGCCGGGAGCTCAACTTCTCGTCAGATATCGATCTGATCTTTCTTTATGGCCGGGAAGGCGAGACCGACGGCGCCAAGTCCCTGTCGGCGCATGAATACTTCATCCGGCTCTCTCAGCAGGTCGTCAGGCTCCTCGACGATGTGACCGAGGACGGCTTCGTCTACCGGGTCGATACCCGTCTCCGCCCCTTCGGCGACAGCGGCCCGCCGGTGATGAGCGTTGCCGCATTCGAAAACTACCTGCTGCAGCACGGACGGGGCTGGGAGCGCTATGCCTACGTTAAGGCGCGGGCCATCGGGCCGTCGGCGGCAAGCCGGGACGCCGCCGAGCTGCAGTCAGGCGTGATCGGGCCATTCGTCTACCGTCGCTACCTCGACTACGGTGTTTTTGAATCGCTTCGCGACATGAAGGCGCTGATCGAGGCCGAGGTCAAGAAGCGCGAGCTGGCAGACAATATCAAGCTCGGTCCCGGCGGCATCCGTGAGATCGAATTTATCGCGCAATCGCTGCAGCTGGTCCGCGGCGGCGCCGAGAGGTCGCTTCGCTGCCGCGAATTGCGGACGGCGCTGGACAGGCTGGGTCATGATCGCGGGCTGGGTCGAAATGCGCAGCAGAACCTGCTGGACGCATACGTCTTCCTGCGGCGTTTCGAGAACGCACTGCAGGCTATCCGCGACCAGCAGACACACGATATTCCGACCGATTCGACCGACCGGGCGCGCCTCGCGCTCGTCATGGGCTATCCCGGCTGGGAGGAACTTGCCGGAGACCTGGCGTCACAGCGTGCCGCCGTCGCCAGCCGATTCGCGGAGGTCGCGTTTCGCCGCGCCGACGAGAAGCCGTCGGATTCGTTTGCAGCCGGCTTCGATAACCTGTGGCGGGCATCCGCCGACGCAGCGGCTTGGGCCGGGTGGCTCAAGGAAGAAGGGTTCCCGGATGCGAAACAGGTTGCCGCGGCCGTCGCCGCATTTGCCAGCGGCCCGGTCCCCAGGCAGGTCGATGCGATGGCGCAAAAGCGCCTCGATCGTTTCATGCGCACGTTTCTCGGGGAACTGCACCACCGGCCGCGGCGCGGCGTGGCGGTCGAACGTGTTCTAGGCGTCGTATCGCAGGTGGCCCGCCGCAGCGCCTATGTTGCTTTGCTGAATGAAAATCCCGTGGTGCTGGAACGACTGATCGACCTTTGCGAACACAGCGGCTACCTGGCGGGCGAAATCGAAAAGTATCCGGCTTTACTCGACGAGCTTCTCGACCCGCGGCTCTATTCGGAGCCGATCTCGGCGGCCGGCATGCAGCAGGATCTCGATCAAACGCTGAAACTCGCGGACGCGACTGACGTCGAGGGCGTCATCGAGGCGCTGGCGAGGTTTCAGCGCACAACGCTTTTCAGGATCGCCGTGGCCGATGTCAGCGGCAACCTGCCGATCATGAAGGTCAGCGATCGTCTGACGGAACTGGCGGAAATCGTCCTGCGCACGGCGCTCGACGTGGCCTGGCGGGATCTCGTCAGCAAGCACGGCGAACCGCAGTTCGATGCGGGCGGCGAGCGGCGCACGGCCGGTTTCGGCGTTATCGCCTACGGCAAGCTCGGTGGCATGGAATTGTCCTACGGTTCCGACCTGGACCTGGTATTCCTGCACGGCTCCAGCGGGGCTAACGAGGAGACCAGTGGCGAACGACCGATAGACAACGGCGTTTTCTTCGGCCGCCTGGTGCGCCGCCTCGTCCATTTCCTGACGACGCAGACGAGTTCCGGCGCGCTCTACGAAGTGGACACCCGACTGCGCCCGAGTGGTCGCTCGGGGCTCCTAGTGATCAGCGTGGAGGGTTTCGAGAAATACCAGGAAGACAATGCCTGGACCTGGGAACACCAGGCGCTGCTGCGCAGTCGCCCGGTTGCCGGCAGCGCGACGATCGCACGCGCCTTCGATCGCGTTCGGGCAGCGACGCTGCGTGACCGCGTCCATCGCGACGCGCTTCTCGATGACGTGTTGTCGATGCGCAGCAAGATGCGCAGCAATCTCGACAAGAGCACGACCGATTATTTCGACCTCAAGCAGGGTGAGGGCGGCATCGGTGACATCGAGTTCCTCGTGCAGTACCTGGTCCTGAAGAACGCCAACCGGGAACCGGCCCTGGTGTTTTACTCGGACAATATTCGCCAGCTTGGCGTCCTCGAGGCAGGCGGATTGCTGCCGGCCGACGACGTGGCGATGCTGCAGGAGATTTATCGCAGTTACCGTTTGCGGTCCCACCGACTGGCGCTCGACGGACTGGCGGCGGTGGTAGACGCCGGCGAATTCGAACTCGAGCGCAATTTCGTGCAGCGAATCTGGCAACGCGAGATGCGTTGAGCGCGATGCCTGAGTCGCGCCGCCCGCCACCGCGAAGTCGCTTGCGGCAGGCGCTACGAGCATTGCTATAATTCGCCACCGTCCAAGCGCGACCGAAGGGATAAGACCGTGGCAGCCAAAGTCGGCAGCGTGGATCAGGACCTGATCCCGGCCAACGCACAACACCGGTACGAAGTCAGGCAGCGCGACCTGCCGCTGTCCTGCCCGATGCCGGGCATGTACCTGTGGAACTCCCATCCGAAGGTCTACCTGCCGATCGAGGAAACCGGCGAAGCGAAGTGCCCGTACTGTGGCGCGGACTATTTCCTGGCGGAGGTCGCCGAATAATCAGTCGCCGAATAGTCATTTGGCATCAAAATCGCGTAAAAGAAGCTGGAAAGTCGTTAAAAGCGGCGATCGTCGCGTAATTTACGAAATCAGGGGACACTTACCAGCCTTTAATGGAAAAAATTCTGAATTTTTTTGTGTCTAAAAATGATCAAAAAGTACTTAAAAATCGTCTAAATTCTTCGAAAATCGAGAAAATAACCATTCTGCCGATGGCTGCTCGGCAGATTGCCAGAACGGGAAGCCCTGCTGCGCGCGATTGGTCAAACCCGAGCCGGCAATGATCGCCGAAAAAATACTGAAAAATCGCTAAATGTCGTCAAATTCGGCGAAATACGGGCTAATTGCCGAAAACCTGGTCGATACGCCGGTTGACGTCCCTGACCCTGATCAGGTCCATGGCGCGCGGGTCGCGGACTCGCTGGCCCCAGCGAAGCTGGTCCGGGGTTTTGCCGAGGAAGCGCCCGGTGGCGTCCGGATAGGCGTTCACGATCGTGTCGTTGCTCAGGTAAGGGCCGCTGCGCCCGGGATTCGATGTCGCGTACAGGCCGATGACCGGCGTCCCGACCGCGGTGGCCATGTGGGCGGGGCCGGAGTCCGGGCAGAGCAGGGCGTCGGCGAGGTCGATGACGGCAAGCAGTTCTTTCAGCGACGTTTTGCCGACCAGGTTGACGACGTCGGCTCCGCAGAGCTCGGCGATCTTCCAGCCATAGTCTTTTTCGAGGTCGGACGGTCCGCCGGTCACGACTACCCGGCAGCCAAACTTGTTGCGGGCATGATTGGCGGCGGCCGCGTAATTCTCGACACTCCAGTTACGGAAGTTTCCCGTGCGCTGCGTACTGCACGGACTGATCGCCAGGATCGGCTGACCGTCCGCAAGGTGGCGGCGCGCGAACTCGCGATTTGCAGGCGTCAGCGGAATATCCCAGCGCAGCGGTCTCTCGGGAACGCCGATGAATCGTGCGAAGGAAAGCATGCCGTCCAGGACATGCTGCTTGTCGGCCGGCTCGATTCGCCGATTGGTGAACAGCCACTGGAAGTCGCGGGCGCGGGCCCTGTCGAAGCCGAGTCGCACCGGTGTATCGATCATCCGGTAGATGCGGTTTACGCGCATGGAGGCGTGCATGCAGAGCGCGACGTCGAAACGCCGGCCAGCCAGTTGCTCGCGCAGGTCGCGATAGGCGACCCGACCTCTGGATTTATCGAAAATGATAAACTCCACGCCCGGAATATCCGCCATCAGCCCGGCTTCGGTTTTGCCGATAATCCAGGTAAGACCGGTTTCCGGCCAGGTGTCCTGGATAGCCCGAACGACAGCCAGCGCATGGCAGGTATCGCCGATATGGGACAGCCTGACAACGCAAATATTTTCTGGCGGCGAATGACTGAACATCGATGCAATCCGGGAACCCTGGCTTAGCCAAATGGAACGACGCGCTTGACAGATATCGTCACGAAGACCAGGGACGGCGCCATCGTATACGATACCGCCATCCTCAACCAGATTGAGGAATCGGCTTTTGTCGCCACCGGCTGGGCGGTCGCGACAGCCGTCGGCGGCAAGTTTCGCTCCTCGGGCCGCGGCACGACGCTCATGGTCAGCGACGGCACTAACGAATTCGTCTTGCGCCATTACATGCGCGGCGGCTTGCCGGGCAAGTTCATCCGGGATACTTATTTCTGGGCCGGCGAAGACCAGACCCGTTCGTTCGCGGAGTTCAGATTGTTGACCAAGCTGCGGAAGCTCGGTTTGCCGGTGCCGACGCCGGTCGCCGCGCGCTACCAGCGGCGCGGCCCGTTCTATAAAGCCGATCTCCTGACGATGAAACTGCCGGGCGTGCGATCACTGGCAGACCGGATAGTCGACAGGCCCGGGACCCGGACGTTCTGGCGGAGCATCGGCAGCGAGCTGCACCGTTTCCATGCCCATGGCGTCTGTCACGCGGATCTGAATGCCTACAACGTCCAGATTGCCGACGACGACAGCGTCTACCTGCTGGATTTCGATCGCGGGCAATTCCGCGCAACCGGCGTCTGGCGACAAAAGAACCTTGCCCGCCTGCACCGCTCGCTGCAGAAAATCAAAGCGCTGGACAAGCAGGTCCATTTCTCGAAGGCGGAGTGGAACGAATTGCTCGAAGGCTATTTCAGCGAGTCGAGATCGGCGTAGGCATCCGGCAGGGGCTCGGGCCGGTTCTTGAATCGCTTGTGCACCCAGTAATACTGTTCCGGGCATTTTCGAATCTGTTCCTCGAGCGCGGCTAGGTAGCGGGCCGTATCGGCGGCCGGGTCGTCGCTCGGTATCTTCGCGAGCGGCGGCAGGATGTCGAGGACATAGCCGCCTTCCGGCAGGCGGCGCGGGAAGAACGGGATGGCGACCGCATTGCCGAGCTTGGCCAGGGTCGTCGTCGCGGTGTTGGTCATCGCCGGCACGCCGAAGAACGGCAGCAATTCCGCCTGCTTCTGGTGATAGGCCTGGTCCGGCGCATACCAGACCGGCGTGCCCTCGCGCAGGCTGCGCACCATGCTCTTGATGTCGTTCTTCGAAATTGCGCGCCGGCCCGACACTTCCCGGCCGCCCACGACGAGTTCGGTCAGCAACGGGTTGCGGAACGGCCGGTAAACGAAATCGAAAGGCGGCACGTGCTGACTGAACACGCGACCGCTGATCTCGAGCGCCGTGAAGTGGGCGCTCAGCAGGATGATGTTCTGACCTGCCGCGACCGCATTCTGCACGTGTTCGATACCGTTGATCCGCGTCAGTCGCTGCATCTTCTCGAGCGACGCCCAGCGGCCCAGCGCAAATTCCATCAGCGAGGCGCCGAGCGCCTCGAAATGCTCGCGTGCGAGTTGATCCCGTTCCGCGACAGACAGTTCCGGGAAGCAGAGCGCGATGTTGCGACGGGTCACCGCCCGCCGTTCGGCGGCAATGCGATGACCGAGACGGCCGATCGCCTTGCCGATGCTGATCTGCCAGCGGTATGGGAGCAGGCAGGACAGCCGCAGCAGGAACACGCCGAGCCAGATCGGCCAGTAGCGCGGCTTCCAGTAGCTGGACAACGGTTGTCGGTCGGTTTTCGACATGGATCAAGAGTGAGCGGACAGCGCTGCGTCGCGAGTGTATCGGTCCCCGCCGTCGGACGCGACCGACACAGGAGTTGAACCCGCAACCCGGCTTGGTCAAAATAGGCACGGGCGGCCGATTTTTGCTGAACTTTTCAGGCAATTAGCGGCCAAATCTCGACAAACACGACGGACTTCGCAGGGGCCTTGATGTTCAGCAGACGGGTTGCCGCAGTATTACTGCTGCTGGTCGCGACGATCGCACGCGGCAATGACGCGCAGCTGTTTCCCCAACCTGCCGAGCTGGACCCCGACGTCAATTTCTGGCTGTCGATCTTCACCGAGTACACGACCCGCGAGGGCGTATTGCATGACAGCCGGAATCTCGGCGTCGTCTATGAAAAAGTGCCGCTACCCGAGAATGCGAGCCGCCGGACCCGGCAGCGTCTCTCCGATCAGCGTCGGCAGCACTACAAACAGATCCTGCAGACGCTCGCCAGCGGCAAGCGCAGCAAACTGAGCGCAGAGGAACAGCGTGTCCTCGATCTCTGGCCCGCCGATGTCAGCGACCAGGAGCTGTCGGCCGCGGTTTCGCGTATTCGTTTTCAGCTCGGCCTGTCCGACCGGTTCCAGGAGGGGCTGCGGCGGGCCGGCCGGTATCGTGGCCACGTCAACAGCGAATTTACACGCCTCGGCGTGCCGATCGCGCTCGCGGCGTTGCCCCACGTCGAGTCGTCTTACAACACGGACGCGCGTTCCCACGTCGGCGCTTCGGGCATCTGGCAGTTCACCCGCAGTACCGGGCGCCGCTTCATGCAGGTCGACCACGTCCTCGACGAGCGCAACGATCCGTTCCTGGCGACCACTGCCGCCGGCAAGCTGCTGGCCTATAACCACTCGATCGCGGGCAACTGGCCGATGGCGATTACCGCGTACAATCACGGCCTGTCCGGTGTCCGCCGGGCGATGCGTCGGCACGGCGACACCAGTTACACGGAGATCCTGAGGGAATACAACGGCCGCACTTTCGGATTCGCGTCCAGAAACTTCTACGTTGCCTTCCTGGCCGCCAAAGAAGTCGATCAGAACCCGGACAGGTACTTCCCCGGGCTCGTGCCCTACCGGCCCGTCGATTACCAGGTCCTGCAGCTCCCGGATTACGTGTCGGCCGAGGAAATGGCTGCCGCACTCAAGGTCTCGGAGCGTGATATCGCGCGCCACAATCCGGCGCTGCAGGCCACTATCTGGCAGGGCAGCAAGTACCTGCCGCGGAATTACACGATCCGCGTGCCGGCCAGCATGATCGACGGCACGCTGGCGTCCATCGTTGCGGCGCTACCGGACGACGCCGTCTTCGACAAGCAGCTGCCGGATCTTTTCCACACCGTCGCCCGCGGCGACACCCTGTCACAGATTGCGGACGCCTACGACACCCGGGTATCGACACTCGTCGCGCTCAATAATCTCTCCAGCAGTCATCGCATTCGGGCGGGTCAGCAGATTCGACTGCCGGCGGCGGGGCCCGCTCCCGTGCCTGCACCGCCGCCGCCCGTTGTCGCCGCTGCCGCCCCCGTCGCCGCGCCGCCGGTGGCAGCCCTGGCCGACGCGCCTGCCATCGGCGAACTGCCCGACGAAGACGCGGAGAGTCCGGGCGCGCTGAGCGGCCAGGTCAGCGAATTCATCGGCAGTCTGCAGGCCGCGCTCCTGTCTGATCCGAGCGACTATACGGTCGGCGGGGACAACACGATCGAAGTGCATCCGCTCGAGACGCTCGGCCACTATGCCGACTGGCTCGGTCTCAGGACGCAACGACTTCGGGACATCAACGGCATGGCGTTCAGGACGCCCGTGGAGGTCGGCAAACGCATCAGGCTGGATTTCAGCAATGTAGGCATCGAGCAGTTCGAAGCGCTCCGCACGCAATATCACCGACAGCAGCAGGACACGTTTTTCCGTAATCACACGATTACGGGCGTGACCGAGCACGTCGTCAGTCGCGGCGAGTCCGTATGGATACTGTCGCTCCGAACCTACGATGTACCGGTCTGGCTGTTCCGCCAGTACAACCCGGAACTCGACATGCAGAATGTGCAGCGCGGCACCCGACTGAATTTCCCGACCCTCGTCGAAAACGAACGCAGCTGATCTCGGCCATGAAGGGAGCGATGGTTTTTCTCGTTCGCCTGTCACCGGTCCTGTTCATCACGTTCGCGGCGATGATCTACGTGCTGAAGATCGAGGCCGGCGTCGCATATCCTTTTCGCAACCTGGTACCGATGCTGATCGTGATCGCGCTCGCGGCAACGACGCTGATCAGGGGCGGGGGGCGCTGGACCGGCGCGGGCTGGCAATGGCTCCTCGGCACTTTTGGCTTCGCCATACCGGCGATCGGCCTGTCTCTCTATCTGCACTACGGTTACGACGTCGACCTGAACGGTATGTACAGTGGTTCTGTGTATCCCGAGGAGCTATTCCGCTACCTGCCCGTCTATACCACCGTGGCCGGCGGCATCGGTTTCGCGATCGGCTGGATCGCCGGCAGAAATGTCTGAACACCGTGCGCCGGTCCGTTTTCTTGCCGGTTGGGGTTTGCTAACCTCGACAGGCTTGCACCAGGAGTCATTGAAGCAATGCCGAAAATGATCCGAACCATAGCCTTGCTGAGCCTCGTTGCCGCATGGGCCACCTCTGCGCCGGCCCGGGCCGCGGATTTCCCGCTCGCTGACAAGGTGCTCGTCGAAAAGGGTAAACGGCAGCTGCACCTGCTGAAGAACGGCATCCCGTTCCGGACCTTCAAGATTGCGCTCGGCCTGGCGCCCGAGGGTGACAAGGTGCAGGAGGGCGACCAGAAGACGCCGGAAGGCGTCTATATGCTCGACGCCAGGAACCCGGACAGCGATTATTTTCTGTCGATCCGTATTTCCTATCCGGACGCCAGGGATCGGGCCGACGCCCGCGCGAAAGGCGTCGATCCCGGCGGCCAGATCATGATCCACGGGCAGCCGAACCTGCCCACGTTTTCCCAGGCCTACTATGCGCGCGAGGACTGGACCAATGGCTGCATCGCGGTGTCCAATTCGGACATGATCGACATCTGGTTGATGACGCCCGACAGGGTGCCGATCGAAATCGTCCCCTGACCGAGCCACTGAAACGGCATTTTCCTGCCGACCCGACAACCGAACCGGCAAACGACCTTGCAACAGGATCTCAAAGGTACCGGCACTCTGCTTCGTAAAGTCAGCGACGAAACGGTCGACGCCGAAGTCTGGCCGGAGGGCAGCCTCGAGGTCCTGTCCCAGGTGGAGGCCGAGCAGCTGCGATCGCAGGGCGAGGGCGGGCTCTACCCGCTCTTGAGGCGCTGTATCCTCGCGGTGCTGAATTCCGGGGCAGAGACCGATGACGCGCGGGCCGTGCTCGAGAAATTCCGTGACTTCGAGGTCGGCTTCGTACAGCAGGACCGCGGACTCAAGGTGACTATCAAAGGCGCGCCCTCTTCCGCGTTTGTCGATGGCGTCATGATCCGGGGAATCCGCGAGCAGCTGTTCGCGGTGCTGCGGGACATCCTGTTCACGAATTACGAAATCATCGAGAGCGGCCGCTTCGACCTCCAGTCGTCGGCCAATATTACGAATGCGGTCTTTCATATCCTCCGTAACGCGCATCTGTTGCAGTCGTCGGTCGAGCCCCACCTCGTCGTCTGCTGGGGCGGGCATGCCATCACGCGGGAGGAATATGACTATACGAAGAAGGTCGGCTACGAGATCGGCTTGCGCGGCCTGAACGTCTGCACCGGCTGCGGTCCCGGCGCGATGAAGGGGCCAATGAAGGGCGCGACGATCGGCCATGCAAAGCAGCGCATTCGGAACGGTCGGTATATCGGCATTACCGAGCCGGGGATCATCGCCGCGGAATCGCCGAATCCGATCGTCAATTCGCTCGTCATCATGCCGGACATGGAGAAGCGCCTCGAGGCGTTCGTCCGCACGGCGCACGGCATCATCGTATTCCCTGGCGGCGTCGGCACGGCTGAGGAGATTCTCTATCTGCTCGGCATCCTGATGCATCCGGACAATCGCGATATCCCCATGCCTCTCATCATGACCGGGCCGCCGTCGGCACAGCGTTATTTTCAGCGGATAGACGAGTTTATCGGCGCGACGCTAGGCGCCGAAGCCTGCAACCGCTACTCGATAGTTATCAACGACCCGGAAGCCGCAGGTCGGGCCATGCGCGACGGCTTGCGGGAAGTACGGGATTTCCGCCGGCAGAACGGCGACGCCTACTATTTCAACTGGCGGCTGAAGATCGATCACGATTTCCAGGTGCCGTTTACGGCAACGCACGAGTCCATGCGGGCGCTGCAGATCTTCGAGGACAGTCCCAGGCATGAACTGGCCGCGAATCTGCGCCGGGCGTTCTCCGGGATCGTGTCGGGCAACGTCCGTGAGGATACGATGGCGATGATCGATAAGGCGGGGCCGTTCGAGATCCCGGCGCACGGCAAATACCTCGAGCTGCTCGACGGATTGCTGGCGTCGTTTGTCGACCAGGGTCGAATGAAAATTGCTAGGGAAACCTACGAGCCCTGTTACCGGGTCGTATCCTGACTTACGTGCATTCTGTAAAACAGCGCGATCGAATCTCGACGCCGATCCTTTCGATTAAGTAAAAACCCCGCTCAATTCTTTGATTTTTATGTGAAAAGTCACGAACTGCTCTGTGATGCAGTTCCTGTGATCGGCCGACCCCTGCACGTAGCATCTCGATAAAGGATTGCACGAGAACAGTCACATGCAGGATAGCAAGGACACAGCCTGGGCTCGCGACTACGGCGATCAGACCGAAGCGGAGATCGCTGCGAACGATCGCGACGCCAGTCCGGAGGCTGATACGGAGCAAGACGGCTGGCAGCAGTACCGTCGATGGATTTCAAAAGCGCCTGCCCCGCGCGGCCGTCGCACCGGCGTGGATCCCTCTTTGTACACCTGGAAGGGGTACCGAAGCTGGACCGAACAGGTCAAACGGAACTGGCAGGACAACTGATCCGATCCGGATCTCGAGTGATAAAAAAACGCGTGACCCCGGTCACGCTTTTTTTTTGTGAACTGGTGACAAGCATTATGTAGCAGTCAGGGTCGTCGCTCGCCGATTTGTGACCTCTGGTCCGCTTGAAAACCCGACACGGTTCTCTCTTTCATACATTACTGCGCGTTTGCAAAGCGGTGACAATCAAGCTGTGATCTGCCTCACGGTGGCCCGTACCGGACGGGACTATAGTCGTCTCAAGGATCACAAAAACGAACACGGAAGTATGTCGAACGACTGTTCAGAAAACGAATCGCCGCTGTCAGCGCTGAAGAGCGAATCAGCAAGACAACGCTGGGAAATGTTCCATCGCGCCATCGCCCACGCCAAGCAGTCAAACTCGGCGGCACTCCAGGAATCCGAAACGCCGGTCAGCAAGCCCAAGGGTTCCGGCCCGCTCCTGTCGATCGTCCGCTAAGGATTGAAGGCATTCTCTCGGCGATGGAACGCTTGCTGCAATACCTCGACGACCTCGACGACTTCGTTTACGCGATCGCGCTGGCCTGGGAACGCGTCCGGACACTTTGCAGTTTTGCCTTGTCCATTTCGCTGACGCTGACCGCGCAGGCGGCAGCCGTTTATGCTGCCGTCGCGAATCCGCCGCTGGCGGTCGCCGTCGCCTCATTGCTCGCCGTCGCGCTGCTCTACCGCGGCGTCGTGAGCGGCATCCGTGGAGTGCAGGCTGCGACCTGATGCCGCGGTCTTGAAAATTTCTCCCTGACCCCTATCGTTTGCACGCGCAGCCCGGCGCACGGGCGTGCGTCGCCTTTTTCAATCCGGGAGACAGCACTGGTGACCGACACGCCGTCCCGAGAAACACTGGGGTTCCAGACCGAGGTGCGTCAGCTCCTGCAGCTGATGATCCACTCGCTATACAGCAACAAGGAGATTTTCCTGAGGGAGCTGATCTCCAATGCCTCCGATGCTGCCGACAAACTGCGCTTCGAATCGCTCGGCAACCCGGCGCTGCTCGAGGACTCGCCGGAGCTTTGCGTCCGGATCGAATATGACACCGAAGCCGGTACCGTGGCGGTCAGCGACAACGGTATCGGCATGTCCCGCGACGAACTGATCGAGAATCTCGGCACGATCGCCCGGTCGGGAACCGCCGAGTTCCTGCAGCAGCTGACCGGTGACGAAAAAAAGGACGCCCGCCTGATCGGCCAGTTCGGCGTCGGCTTCTACTCCGCCTTCATCGTCGCCGACGAAGTCGAGGTCATCACCCGCAAGGCGGGTCTGGATGCAGCCGAATCGGTCCGCTGGCTTTCCGATGGCCAGGGAGAATTTTCTGTCGAGCCCGCGGAGCGCGCGGAGCGCGGCACGACCGTCAACCTGCATCTCAAGGACGCCGAAAAAGAGTTTCTCGACGCCATGCGGCTGGAAACGCTCATTCGCAAGTACTCCGACCACATCGGATTCCCGGTCCTGCTGGCCGAACATGGCAAGGACACGGCGCCGGTCGCGGTCAATTCGGCGACCGCGCTGTGGCGGCGGGCGCGCACCGAGATCGATGACGACGAGTATCGCGAATTTTATAAAAGCATCGCGCACGACTTCATCGATCCGCTGGCGTGGAGTCACAATCGCGTGGAAGGCAAGCGCGAGTATACGAGCCTGTTGTTCATACCGGCGATGGCGCCGTTCGACCTGTGGAACCGGGAAGCGCCCAAGGGGCTCAAGCTGTATGTGCAGCGGGTGTTTATCATGGATGACGCCGAGCAGTTCCTGCCGCTTTATCTGCGCTTTGTCAAAGGTGTCGTCGACTCCTCGGACCTGCCCCTGAACGTATCGCGGGAGCTCCTGCAGCAGAATCCGGATACCGAGGCCATGCGCGTCGCGCTGACCCGGCGGGTGCTGGACATGCTCGGCAAACTGGCCGGCGATGACGCGGAAAAGTATGCGACGTTCTGGTCGCAATTCGGGCAGACGATCAAGGAGGGCGTGGTCGAGGACCCTGCCAACGCCGCGCGTCTCCTCGAGCTGTTGCGTTTTGCGACCACGCAGTCCGGGAAGCCCGACCAGGACCAGTCACTCGCTGATTACGTCGGCCGGATGGCGGCTGGCCAGGACAGGATCTACTACCTGCTGGGCGACAGTTTCGACACCGCGAAGTCGAGTCCGCACCTCGAGCAATTGAAAGACAAGGGCCTGGAGGTATTGCTTCTGACCGATCGCATCGATCCGTGGCTGGTCGACCATCTGCGGGAATACGACGGCAAGTCATTCCAGGATGTCTCCCGGGAACCGCTGCACCTGCCGGAGGGCGATGGAAAGATCACCCGGGACACACTGAACGAGGAACATAAAGCCCTGCTGAAGAAGATCGGTCGCGCCCTCTCTGAGCGCGTCGAAACGGTCAACGTCAGTCAGCGGCTCGTCCAGTCGCCGGCGTGCGTCGTGACCGGCGAACAGGACCTGACGCCGCAGCTGCGGAGAATGCTCGAAGCTTCGGGCCAGTCCCTGCCGGACGCCAGACCGATCCTGGAGATCAATGTAGAGCATCCCCTGCTCGTCAAACTGGCCGAAGAGCGTGACGCGGAGCGATTCAGCGAGCTTGCGCACATCGTGCTCGATCACGCGCTGCTCGCCGACGGGGCGCAGCTCGATAGCCCGGCCGACTATGTCCGCAGGGTCAACCAGCTGATACTCGATCTCGGCAAGGACTGACCGCGCCCGCAAATCCGGATACTATGGCGGTCGATATGAACGACGACGATCTCAGGAGCCGACTGACCGACGAGCAGTACCAGGTCACCCAGCAGGCGGGCACGGAGCGGCCGTTCACGGGCCGCTACGTCGATCACAAGGAAGATGGCACGTATACCTGCATCTGCTGCGGGACCCCGCTGTTCAGCTCGGCGCACAAGTACGACTCCGGCTCCGGCTGGCCGAGCTTCTGGCTGCCGCTGGCCGCGGACAATGTCCGCACCGTGCGCGACACCAGTCACGGCATGATCCGCACGGAAGTGCTCTGCAGGCATTGCGACGCCCATCTCGGCCACGTCTTCGAAGACGGACCGCAGCCCACGGGTCTGCGCTACTGCATCAACTCCGCCTCGCTCGATTTCGACAAAACCGAATAAACCGTTTTCCCTTCTGTACAGGCGACTCTCATGAAAAAGCAATTCCTGCCGTTCCTGGTGCTTGCGATGTTCTCACTCCCCGCTTGCGGCGGCTCCGAGCCCGAGCCCCGGGTCATTTCGGCGATCCCCGCCAACAAGGCGGACATCGACCCGTCAGGGATCGAATCCGTGCAAATCGCGCCGGGGCTGTCGAGCCGCACGCTGCTGCAGGGTGACGGGCCTGTCGTCGAAAACGGCCACACCGCCGTCGTTCATTACACGGGCTGGCTCTATGATGAAAACGCCGAGAATTTCCGCGGCGGCAAGTTCGACAGCTCGGTCGATCGCGGCGCCCCGTTCCCGTTCCCGGTGGGCGCCGCCCGCGTGATCAGTGGCTGGGACCAGGGAGTGGCGGGCATGCGCATCGGCGAGGTTCGCGAACTGACGATCGCCCCCGAGATGGGGTACGGCGATCGCGGCGCCGGCGGCGTTATCCCCCCGGGGGCAACGCTGATTTTCGTGGTCGAACTCCTCGGCATCGAAGGCCTGGAACCCGCGCCGGAAGACGAGCAGGCCGCCAACTAGGGAAACGTCAGTTCGATGTCGATGCGCCGGTTCAGGCGGCGTCCCTGCGGCGTGTTATCGGCGACCAGCGGGCGGGAAGAACCGACGCCGGTCGCGGTCAGTCTCCGTTCTGCGATGCCGCTGGCGACAAGGTAGCCGGCGACGGCATCCGCCCGTTGCTGGCTGAGCGCCAGGTTGCCGGCCTCCGTGCCGCTGTTGTCGGCGTGACCGGTGATCTCGATCATTGCCGCCGGACAGTCGACCGCGATCTGAATCAGTTCATCGAGCAACGGCATGGTTGCAGTGCCGAGTTCCGCGCTGGCGCGCTCGAACGCTATTTTGCGACCGCGCAGCGCGGTCCTGAACAGCTCGATGCATTGCCGCTCGATCGACCCGCCCGGGTCTGTCTCCTCGACCTGGTAGCGGAATCTCCAGCCCTCCGGCAGGTAGTCCCTGGTCCGCGCCGCGGCCGTCTCCCATCGTCCGGCATCGGCCGAGAAGCCGCGCACGGTAACGGCATAAGGGCGGATCACCGCGGTCGCCGAGCGCGTCTCTGCCAGTGCCTTTAGCGTCAGGTCGGTTGCCAGCGCCCAGCCGGGCGGCAGGGCCGCCCGAATCTGCAGCTCTGCGACTGCGGTTTGGCCGGGAAACAGCTGCGCTGCCGTTTCGCGGAGCAATGCCTCGTTGGCCGCGGAGCTGATCGCGCCGCTGATCTTCACGCCGGAAGGTTGCACCATCAGCGTCATCTCGGGCCTGGCGAGCGGCGGCTCCATATCCGGGGTCTGGCCGGATGACACGCTCGTCGCGAGCGCGACGCACAGCGAGCCGACGACGAACGACCCGCTTCGCATCGCCTCAGGAACGCTTGTTGGATTTGTCGTAGTGCAGGTCGCGCGCCTGGCCGATCCAGTCCTCGCGGTAGATTCTGCTGCGGAAGCCCTTGAGCTGCTGTGCGACGCGGTCGATGTCGTACTCACTCATTTCGGCGATCTGGTGAAACCGCTGAATACCGAGGTCATTGAGGGTCTTTTCGATGGCTGGTCCGATCCCCTTGATCAACTTTAGGTCGTCCTGCCCGTCGTCAGCAAATGCAGGTTCCATCGGCGCAGCGACTTCCGCCACGGAGGGCGCGTCGGGCTGCCGATCGTCGCGTTCGCCTGCCCCGGTTTCTGCCGCCGCTTCATCGAGCCTGTCGCTGTCGCCCACGCTCGCCGCGACGGGTTCAGCGGCGCTGAATGCGGCATCGAATTCATCGTCACCGGTCCCGGAACCGCCGCCGTCCGCGTCGTCCGCGAATACAGCGCCGAACTCCTGGTCTTCGATGACATCGTCGTCAGCCGGGTCGACCGGATCGGCAAATTCCTCGACCGGCACGACCTCGTCCTCGATCTGGTCCTGAATAGACGATGTATCGTGCGCCGAGGTCATCGCAATCGGCTCGTTCGAGGCGGCGCCGCCATCGGGCAGGGCATCGGCATCGACCGGCTCGATATGCGTGTGCTCCGAGCCCACCAGGTCCTCCAGCGCCTGCAATCGAGTCTTGAGTCTTGCGACTTCTTCCTCGAGCGCCCCGGCTTCCCTCGATTTTTCCTGGAAACGCTCGACGAGCGGCGGTACCCGGCTCTGCCAGCTTGTCAGCTCGCGACTCAACTTGAAGATCTTGTCGTCCTTTTCCTTGAGCGCCGACGCCTGCGCGCCCGACGACTTCTGGTTCCTGGCGAGCCGGTCGCGCTGGGCGATCGCCACTTCGAGATTGGTGCGGGTATCTTTCAACTGGCGCTGCACCTCGTCGCGCCGCGCAAAGGCTTCCTTGAGCGAGTCCGACAATTCCTTGGCGCGATTGGCGTAGTCTTTCTGGGAAGCCTGGTACTGGCTGATCTGCTCCATCAGGCTCTTGTTCTGTTCGGCCAGGCGATTGTGCTCGGACTGCTGCGATTCGAACTCTTCCTGCCAGCCGGCGTTCACCGCGATCTTTTCCCTGGCACAGCGATCCCCGCGCATATACCAGCCGGCCGCCAGGCCGATGACGAGCACCAGCCCCAGCAGGCCCAGGTGAATGACAGTTAACTCAGGCATCGCTCACTTCCATGGCCCGAAAACCGATATTGTCAGGAGGCCAGTCGCACCTCGTCCATTTCCTGCAGCACCTCGCGAATCTGCTCGACGGCCCAGTCGAGCTGTTCACGGGTAACTACCAGCGGCGGCGCAAGCCGGACCACCGTTTCATGCGTTTCCTTGCTGAGGAGCCCGCGCGCCATCAGGCGTTCGCAGACTTCGCGGGCGCTGCCCAGCGCAGGATCGATCTCGATACCCACGAACAGGCCGGCGCCGCGAATCTCGCCGATCAAAGGACTCTCTATCCTGTGCAGCTGCTCAACCAGGTACTGCCCCAGCTCCGCGCTGCGCTCGGCGAGTTTCTCCTCGACGAGCATGTTCAGGGCCTCCGTGCCGACGGCTGCCGCCAGCGGATTGCCGCCGAACGTGCTGCCGTGCGTGCCCGGCACGAAGATGTCCATGACCTGCTTCTTTGCCAGGAACATCGACACCGGCATGATGCCGCCGCCGAGCGCCTTGCCGAGGATCAGGCCATCGGG
>JABAOE010000026.1_pt2 | contig 81741 bp, 74 predicted proteins | sample 7062141 | NCBI WGS metagenome assembly JABAOE01 (sample SAMN14538627, study PRJNA623070) | marine sediment metagenome | biome: marine biome [ENVO:00000428]; feature: marine pelagic biome [ENVO:01000023]; material: deep marine sediment [ENVO:00002113] | place: India: Gulf of Khambhat ... | reverse complement strand
CCGGCGCGGGCTCGCTGGCCGCCATGCCGGTGCCCTCGGGTGCCGGCGGCGCGGACGCAGCCAGACCCTGGCGGTACTCCTGCCAGGCCTCGTTCTGCCGGGTCACCTCCGCCAGAACCACCTGCCGGTCGGCGCTGCCGAACTGCGACACATCGGGGATGCGAAGCACGGTTCCCGCGCGCAACGCGTTGATATTCGGCATGTTGAACGCATCGGGATTGGCGCTCAGCATGGCCAGCATCATGCGCTGGATGCTCACCGAGTCATCGGGACGATAGCGCTTCGCCAGCGACCAGAGGGTATCCCCGTACTTGACGTCGTAGGGGTTCGGCAGGTCGCCCATCGCCTGCATCGCCACCGGCTCCGGGGCCGGCGCCATTGCCGGCTCGGCGGCGGGTGCCGGTGGTGGCTCGGGACTCGGCGCAGCCGCGACACTCGGCTCGGGCGCCGGCGCAGGCTGCGGGGCCGGCTCGGGGGCGGGCGCCGCCGACGTTGCCGGCTGCACCACGGGCGGCGTCGCCGCCGGGGCGGGCGCCGGCTCGGGGGCGGCGCGCGCGGGGGCCGGTTCGGGGGCCGGTCTGGGCGCGGGCGGCTGCTGCAGGGCGCGTGCCTGAATCTCGGCCAGCTCCCGCTTCGCCCGGCTGGAGATGGCGGCCCCGTAAACGGGCGGATCGAGGAGCACGGTGTACTCCCGGATGATGCGCCCGCGCGGCCAGGTCACCTCGACGAGGAAGTTCAGAAACGGCTCGACCACCGGATCCTGGGTGGTGACGTCGATGTAGCCGCCGTCGGCGCCGTCGTCCACGGTCTTGAAGCGCAGCCTGGACAGCTGGAACGGGCGCTGGATGCCGGCCCGCTTGAACTGGTCAGCGCCGGCCAGCTGTACCTGCATGCTGTCCAGATCGCCGCTCTGCAGCGCGCTCAGGCCGATGCGCGCGCGCAGCGGCTCGTTGAGGGTCGAGCTGACCTCAATGTTGCCCAGACCCAGTGCCCAGGCACCGGCGGGACCGATCAAAAGGAGGATCCACAGGGCGGAAGCCCAGATCCGCTTGGTCACAGGTTGCATGCGTTAATTTAAAGAGTTGCCCAGCTCAGCTCCGGCGCCTCCAGTCAGACCCGTTCAAACGCGCGACACGCCGGACACCGCCTCGGCGACGGGCCGTGGAGACTGTCACAAATCGGCGGAATCAGGCCCTCGAAGCCAGCAGAATCGGACCTAAATCCCTGTTCAATAACTAAGAATATGCTTTATGAATAGTCAGTAAATATAGCTTACAAATAGTCTTTCACCAAAATTTCCGCGATCTGGATGCTGTTGAGCGCCGCCCCCTTGCGGACGTTGTCCGAGACCACCCAGAGGTCGAGCCCGCGGGGGTGAGAGATATCCTCGCGGATGCGCCCCACGAACACCGCATCGGTTCCGGCGGAGTCCGTGACCGAGGTGGGGTAGCGCTCGCCGCCGAGCTCGTCGATCACGACCACCCCGGGCGCCGAGCTCAGCAGCCTGCGCGCCTGCTCGACGTCGAGCTTCTCCCGCGTCTCGATGTGCACGGCCTCGGAGTGTGCGTAGAAGACCGGCACGCGCACGCAGGTCGCGTTCACCTGGATGGTCTCGTCGCCGAGGATCTTGCGCGTCTCCCACACCATCTTCATCTCTTCCTTGGTGTAGCCGTTGTCCATGAAGATGTCGATGTGCGGCAGCACGTTGAACGCGATCTGCTTCGGGTAGATCTCGCAGTCGATGGGCTTGCCATTGAGCAGCGCGGCGCTCTGGCCGGCGAGCTCCGCGATCGCCGCGCGCCCGGTTCCGGACACGGACTGATACGTCGCGACATTGATGCGCTCGATACCCACCGCATCGTGTATCGGTTTCAGCGCGACGACCATCTGAATGGTGGAGCAGTTCGGGTTGGCGATGATATTGCGTGCGCTGTACCCGGCGACCGCGCGCGGATTGACCTCGGGCACCACCAGGGGAATGTCGTCCTCGTATCGAAACTGCGAGCTGTTGTCGATGACGATGCAGCCGGCGGCGGCCGCCCGCGGGGCGTACTCGGCGGAAACACCGGCGCCCGCCGAGAAAAGGCTGAGCTGTGCCTTGTGAAAGTCGAACTCCTCGAGCACCCCGACCTTCTCGTGCCTGCCTTTGAACTCGATGCGCGAGCCCGCCGAACGCGCGCTGGCGAGCGGATAAAGCTTGCCGACGGGGAAATTCCTCTCCTCGAGAATCGCAATCATGGCCTCGCCGACGGCGCCGGTTGCGCCGACGACCGCGACATCAATCATGTTGTTCATTGTTCGTGGTTTCCGTTAAAGGGCCGCTAACACGGCCTCACCCATCTCACGGGTGCCCACCAGCCGGGTACCGCTCGACGCGATGTCGCGCGTGCGCAGTCCCTGTTCGAGAACGCTCGCGACCGCCGCCTGGACGCGTTCGGCGAGCTCCGGCGATGCGAGGGTATAACGCAGCATCATCGCCACCGACAGAATGGTGGCGAGCGGATTGGCGACGTTCTGACCGGCAATGTCCGGCGCGCTGCCGTGCACGGGCTCGTACAATCCCTTGCCGCCGGCATCCATGGAGGCCGAAGGCAGCATACCGATGGAACCGGTCAGCATGGCCGCGAGATCGGAGAGGATATCGCCGAACATGTTACTCGTCACCATGACATCGAACTGACGCGGATCGCGCACCAGCTGCATGGAGGCGTTGTCCACGTAAAGATGCGAAAGCGCGACGTCGGGGTAGTCAGCACCGATCCGCCCGGCGACCTCGCGCCAAAGCTGACTGACCTCGAGCACGTTGCTCTTGTCCACCGAGCACACCCGCGAGGCGCGCTTCCTGGCCAGCTCGAAGGCCACCCGGCAGATGCGTTCGATCTCCGACTCCGAATACACCAGCGTGTTGAAGCCCTGCCGCTGGCCGTCATCGAGACGACGGACGCCGCGCGGCTCGCCGAAGTAGATGCCCCCCGTGAGCTCGCGCACGATCATGATGTCGAGACCGGAAACGACCTCCGGCTTGAGGGTCGAGGCCTGCGCGAGCTGCGGGTAGGCGATGGCCGGGCGCAGATTGGCGAATACGCCGAGCGCCGCGCGCAGGTTGAGAAGCCCTTGCTCCGGGCGCAGGGCACGCTCGACCGAATCCCACTTGGGCCCGCCCACCGCACCGAAGACGATCGCGTCGGCATCGCGGGCGAGCGCCAGGGTGGCCTCCGGCAACGGCGAGCCGGCCGCGTCGAGCCCGGCGCCACCGATGTCGGCGTGCTCGATCTCCACCGCCAGCTCGCCCGATCGGCGCAGGGCCTCGAGCAGCTTGACCGCCTCGGCGACGATCTCCGGCCCGATGCCGTCGCCAGGCAGAACCAGGATCTTATGGCTCACGCACGCGCTCCGGCTCGCTCGCTATTTCGCGAACAGCCACGGCGTCTCCCCGCGGCGCCGTTTCTCGTAGTCGCGGATCTCGTCGCTGTGCTGGAGGGTCAGCCCGATCTCGTCGAGGCCGTTGAGCAGGCTGTGCTTCTTGAAAGCGTCCACCTCGAAGGCGTGCGTTTTTCCCTCGGGGGTGGTTACCGTCTGCGCTTCCAAATCCACCTGCAGCCGATAGCCGGGGCTCGCCTCGACGTCACGAAACAGCTCGTCCATGACGGCTTCGTCGAGCGTCACCGGCAGGATGCCGTTCTTGAAGCAGTTGTTGTAGAAGATGTCGGCGAAGCTCGGCGCGATCACGACCCGAATACCGAAATCGAGCAGCGCCCATGGAGCGTGCTCACGGCTCGAGCCGCAGCCGAAGTTGCGCCGTGCGATGAGTATCTCGGCGCCTTGATAGCGCGGCTGATTGAGGACGAAATCGGGATTCAGCGGCCGTTGGCTGTTGTCCATTCCCGGCTCGCCGCGATCCAGATAGCGCCAGGCATCGAACAGGTTCGGACCGAAGCCGGTGCGCTTGATGGACGTCAGGAACTGCTTGGGGATGATCGCGTCGGTATCCACGTTGGCGCGATCCATGGGAACCACAACGCCGTCTAGTTTCTTGAACGCTTGCATTGCCGATGAGCCCAGGCCATGAGTTTCGTGAACGAAGCGAAGTAGAATAGCCAATCTGGCTTCCCAGGTCACGCGGGAGCCGCCCGGGCAGAGGAGATCATGGCCGCACCTGCCGAGGACACCGAAGCGCTCGCCCGGCACATCAAGGCGTGGGCAAGGGAGCTGGGTTTCCAGGCGGCGGGAATCGCCGATCCCGATCTCGGCGCCGACGAGGCGCGCCTGCTCGCCTGGCTGGACGCGGGCCGCCACGGCGAGATGCACTACATGCAGCGCCACGGGCTCAAGCGCAGTCGGGCGGGGCTTCTCCACCCCGGCACCGTGAGGGTGATCTCGGTGCGCATGGACTACCTTCCCCGCGACGCAGCGCCGGCCGAGGCCGTGCTGGCGGATCCGTGCCTCGCCTACGTGTCGCGCTACGCCCTCGGTCGCGACTACCACAAGCTCGTGCGCCGTCGCCTGCAGAAGCTCGCCGACAGAATCGAGAAAGCCGTCGGCCCGTTCAGCTACCGCGTGTTCACCGACAGCGCCCCGGTGCTGGAGAAGCCCCTGGCGCGCGCCGCCGGCCTCGGCTGGATCGGCAAGCACACCAACCTGCTCCATCGCGATGCCGGATCGTGGTTCTTCCTCGGCGAGATTTACACCGACCTGCCCCTGCCGGCGGACGAGCCGGTGAGCGACCACTGCGGCACCTGCCGGGCGTGCATGGATGCCTGCCCCACCGGTGCAATCGTTGCACCCTACGAGCTCGATGCGCGGCTGTGCATCTCTTACCTGACCATCGAGCTGCGAGGTTCGATCCCGGAGCCGCTGCGCCCGCTCGTCGGTAATCGCATTTTTGGCTGCGACGATTGTCAGCTGGTGTGCCCGTGGAATCGCTACGCCGACCGCTCGGGCGAGGCCGATTTCTCGCCGCGCCACGGCCTCGATGCGTCGAGCCTGGCGGCGTTGTTTCGCTGGAGCGAGGACGAGTTCCTGCGCTGCACGCAGGGCAGCGCCATCCGGCGCATCGGATACGAGCGCTGGCTCAGGAACATCGCCGTTGCACTCGGCAACGCACCCGGCGAGCCTGCGGTGCTCGAGGCGCTCGAGGCGCGTCGCGCGCACTCCTCGCCGCTCGTGCGCGAGCACGTCGGCTGGGCACTCGCCCGCCACGGTGTATAGTGGCGGCTTCGATAACCGGGGGGGAGAATCAATGGCCGATCTCGCCGAGCGCATCGAGCAGGCATTCGAGCAGCGCACCGAGCTCACACCGCGGAACACCGAGCCGCGCCTTCGCGCCGACGTGGACGAGGCGATTGAGATGCTGGACAGCGGCCGCGCCCGGGTCGCGGAGAAGGTCGGCGGCGAGTGGGTCGTGCACGAGTGGCTCAAGAAGGCTGTTCTGCTGTCGTTTCGCATCTACGACAGCAAGGTCGTCGAAGGCGCGTTTACACGCTACTTCGACAAGGTGCCCTCGAAGTTCGTCGACTGGGACGAGGCACGCTTCCGTGCGGCCGACTTTCGTGCCGTGCCGCCGGCAGTGGCCCGGCGCGGCAGCTTCATCGGTCCCGGCGTGGTGCTGATGCCGAGCTATGTCAACATCGGCGCCTACGTCGACAGCGGCACCATGGTCGACACCTGGGCCACGGTGGGTTCGTGCGCGCAAATCGGCAAAAACGTGCATCTCTCGGGAGGGGTCGGCATTGGTGGCGTGCTCGAGCCGATCCAGGCTTCGCCGACCATCATCGAAGACGACTGCTTCATCGGAGCACGCTCCGAGATCGTCGAGGGTGTGGTCGTCGAGGCGGGATCGGTCATCTCGATGGGCGTCTACATAGGCCAGAGCACGCGCATCTACAATCGCGAAACCGGCGAGGTGAGCTACGGTCGCGTTCCCGCAGGCTCGGTCGTCGTGTCCGGCAACCTGCCCTCCGAGGACGGGCGCTACAGTCTCTATTCGGCCGTGATCGTCAAGCAGGTCGACGAGGGCACCCGCGGCAAGGTGGGCATCAACGAGCTGCTGCGCCAGGTCTGATGCGGCCGCCTGGCCGAGCGACCGGCATAAAAAAAGCCCCGCCACCGTTCGATGGCGGGGCCACGAGCCGTTGACCTAGTCAACCATTTCCTTCAAGCCCTTGAGCGGCGTCACTTTGACCACCGTGCGGGCCGGCTTCGCCTTGAAAATCGTCTGTTCGCCGGTGAAAGGATTGATTCCCGGTCTTTCCTTGGTGGCAGGTTTCCTGATGGTCTTGATTTTCATCAGACCGGGCACGGTGCACTGACCGGCCCCACCGCGCTTTTTCAGATGGCGGTGAATAACCGATGCAAGCCCTTCCAGTACCGCCGACACTTCCTTTTTCGACATCCCGCACCCTTCGGCAATGGCGCTAATCATCTGTGACTTGTTGAGCGGGTCTTTGATCGCAGCTGTTGCCATGTATGGCCTCCAAGAAGAATGTTCCAAATAGTGATTTCGCACTCGCGCGCAGGCGGATAATAGTCAGCGAAAGCAGAAAATACCAGAAAAATAGGGGTTTTTTGCTTCTCACCGCTGGTCTGCGGGACACGCCGGGGCGTCGTCGCGGCTGGAGACAGATGGCGGAGAGGGTGGGATTCGAACCCACGTGGGGCGGTTATGCCCCCATCCGATTTCGAGTCGGTGCCGTTATGGCCACTTCGGTACCTCTCCGGGGCCGTCATTATACGACAGCGCAGAGCGAGAGCGGGTCAACCGAAGTCGACGTGAGCGGTGAACTTGTAGCCCACTCCGCGGATGGTCTTGATGAGGGTCGGCGACTTGGGGTCGCTCTCGATCTTCTTGCGCAGCTTCCCCACCAGCACGTCGATGCTGCGGTCCATCGGCGACCAGTCGCGCCCCGAGACGAGACTCAGGATCTCTTCGCGACTCATGACCCGATTCGGCCGGGCGACCAGAGAAGCGAGAAGCTGGAACTGGCTGCTGGTCAAATGAACGTGCTGACCGCACGGGGAGGTCAGCTCGTGAGCGACGAGATCGAGGTTCCAACCGGCGAACTGTACGACCGATTCCGTGCCGGTGAGCTCGGCGCGCTTGGCCGTTCGGCGCAGCACCGTACGCATGCGGGCCAGCAGCTCGCGCTCGTCGAAAGGCTTGGTGATGTAGTCATCGGCGCCGAGCTCGAGCCCCACGATCTTGTCGACGGTATCGGTCTTGCCGGTCAACATGATGATGGCGACATCCGATTCGGCGCGCAGCTGCCGCGCCAGCTTCAGGCCATCCTCGTGGTTGGGAAGAATCAGGTCTAGAAGAATCAGATCGACGGGCTCTTCGGCGAGCCTCGCGCGCATTTCCTCTCCGTTCGCTGCCTTGCGGACGCTGTAGCCCTCCCGAGTCAGATACCTCGAAAGGATGCCACAGAGCCTCTCGTCGTCATCGACAATGAGAACCTTCGCCCCCGTAGGCATGACTGAAACCACCTCGCCGCGCACGCGTGGACCGAAATAAGTATAGACACAGGGATCCAGGCTAGCCATTTGATCGGGTTTTTTTCCCGATTGGTGCCCGAATGATTCAGGGGCCCACTACGGGGTGATACTCTTATTATTGAAGTCGTCATACGACCGAGCGCCCCATGCTGGAACCGACACCCCCGCTCACCTTCGATACCGACCAGGCCGTCGTCATCATCGAGCCGGGCACGCTGGCCATCCGGCAGGCGAGCCGGCGCGCGCGGTCAATGCTCGGCTACTCCGACGCGCAGCTCGAGACGATGTCGTTCACCGACGTCTTTCTGCATCCTCCCGCCGACACGCTCGAGCGCCTGCTCGGTCCGCGCGACCAACCGGCAGACGCCGAGCTTGCCTGCGCGGCGCTGCTGTGCGACAGCAGGGGGCGCAGCATCGCCACCGAGCTGCTGTGCGTGCGCATCGAGACACCGGCAACCCCTCTGGTGGCCGCCATCCTCAAGCTCGGCCCGGGGCCGCGCGAGAGCCGTGGCGGACAGCATCTGGGGCCCGGCAACGCCGCTTTCGTGGAGTTCGCCTCGCGCCTCGGCCACGACATGAACAACCTGCTCGGCACCGTCATCGGCGGCCTCGGCCTGGTACGCGAAGAGGGCCTTGGCGGTGGCGACGACGACACACGCCAGCTTGTCGACGACGTGCTCTCGGCAAGCCGCGAGTGCGTGGATCTTCTCGAGCGACTCATGGCCGCGGCCGGCAAACAGCGGCTGCGCCCGCAAAAGGTATCCGCGAACAGCCTCATCGAACGACTCACCCCCCTCCTCGCGCGCACACTTCCCGCCGATATCGAGCTCACCGTGTCGCTCGCGCCCGACCTGCCCGACATCTGCGTGGATCCCGACCGGCTCGAAGCAGCTATCATTGCTTTAGTGGTCAACGCGAGGGAGTCCATGCCCGGTGGTGGCGAGCTCCTTATCAGCAGCGCCGTCGGCGCGGCTTCGGGGACGACCGCGCTCGAAGCCGATCGGGAGTACCTGAAGATTAGCGTCAGCGATACCGGTCGAGGCATTCCCGAAGATCTGGTCGACCAGGTCGTGGAGCCGCTTTTCACGACCAAGTCGGACAGCAGCTGCCGGGGCCTGGGCTTGAGCATCGTCAACGGCTTCGTGCACCAATCGCACGGGGCAATGAGTCTCGGCGCCGCGCCGAAGGGCGGCACCCGGGTCACGCTGCACTTTCCGCAAGCTGATTGAGTCCGGCTTTCGAGCCCGTCTTCGGCCGAGAGTTACATGAGTTACGAAAATTCACATACTGGCAACGAACGAACATCCTGCGATTACAGCGCGGTGTTAACATCATGCCGGCGATGTGGAACTACGGGGTCACTGTGCCTAGTGACCGCACCCCGTGGACCCAACTCACTCATCTGGTCCCGACGTAATCCATATCGCTCTCCAGTACCGTCCCGCGGCGGCCGGAACGGCAGCACCGACCGCCGCGGTGACGGCTTTTTCTCCTCGTGAACGAAGCTCAGAAGCCACGTCCCGAAAGTTTCCTCGTCAAGGCGCTGGCGTGGCTGCGCGATCGCATTGGTCAGTGCCCCGACACCGAGCCCGAGCAGGCGTGCATCCGCGTTGCCATCGTCACCCTCGTGGTCGCTTATCTGTACTTGGCGGGCGTATTCGAAGGCGATCCCACCGAGCTTCGCGTCCTGCTCCACAGAGTGATGGGTATCTCGGTGCTGGTCGTGTCATGGGGCATTCTGATCGCGATCCTGGTCAGTCCACGCAAATCGATAGTGCGCAGGGCGATCGGCATGCTGAGCGACATGGGCTATACCTCGTACGCATTGTGGGGCGGCGGAGCAGTGAGCTCGCCTCTTTTCATCGTCTACTTCTGGGTCATATTCGGGAACGGCTTTCGATACGGAAACCGGTATCTCTTCGCAGCGATGACGCTGAGCGTCATTGGTTTCGGCGTCGTTCTGGTGACGAGCGATTTCTGGATTCAGTACCGTGGGCTCGGGCTCGGTGTTGCGCTCGGTCTGCTTGTGCTGACCGTGTACGTCTCATCGCTGATCCGGCGTCTGAACGACGCTATCGAGCACGCTGAAAACGCAAATCAGGCCAAGAGCCGGTTCCTGGCCAACATGAGCCACGAGATTCGTACCCCGCTCAACGGCGTGATCGGCATGAGCAATCTTCTCGTGACGACCGATCTCGACCGTGAGCAGCGCGATTTTGTCGAAACCATCAATGCATCGGCCCTGACTCTGCTATCGCTCGTCGACGACATCCTGGACATTTCCAAGATCGAAGCCGGCAAGATCAGTATCGAAGAGACCGATTGCGACCTGCATCTTCTGGTCAACTCGACAGCGAAGATGCTCGCACCGCAGGCTCATGAGAAGAACATCCGTCTGAATGTGTTCGTCGAACCTACCGTGCCCTTTCAGGTCCGAGGCGACCCGCAACACCTGCGCCAGGTGCTGATCAATCTGATCGGCAACGCCGTCAAGTTCACCGAGCAAGGCATGGTCGAGGTGCGCCTGACGCGGGTTGCCTCCACCGACGACGCCGTGACGGTTCGATTCGAGGTCATCGACACCGGCATAGGAATCTCTCAGGAAGCGCAAAACAAGATCTTCGATCGCTTCACGCAGGCCGATCAGTCCACGACGCGCCGCTTCGGTGGCACCGGGCTCGGCACGACGATCAGCCAGCAGCTGGTCGAGCTGATGGGTGGCAGGATCCACCTTCAAAGCTCGCCCGGCCAGGGAAGTCGATTCTGGTTCAACCTCGATTTCGGGTTGCAGGACGTGGCGCCTGCAATGGCGATGCGCGAGCCCGTTCACTTCGGTGACGTAAGGGTCCTCGTGGTTCTCGACCCCGACAAGAACCAGAGCGATCTGCCCGGCACTATCGCCGGCTGGGTGGACGATGCCGAGAGCGTCGCGAACGGCGCCCGGGCGTTCGCTCACCTGATCTCGGCGGCCCAGGCCGGGCAGGGCTATCACGTGATTGTCGTCGACAGCGGCTCGCTCGCCATGGATGCCGTCGGATTCGCCAATGCCGTGCGCACCGAGCCTTCCCTGCATGATGTGTCTCTTATTTACGTAGGCTCACCGGGAGACGGATATGACGACGAAGCTCTGTCAAGAGCAGGGTACACGTCCTGTCTGCAAGCGCCCGTCGACAAGATCCTGCTCTTCAATGCCCTGCACGCAGCCAGCGCCCAACCGACACCGATTTCGACGGGGCGGGTAACGAGACTCATCGATCACTACGCGAAGGACGGAAAAGCGAAATCGAGCACCGAGATCCTGCTCGCCGACGACAACCCGATCAACCAGAAGGTCATCACCACTATTCTCAAGCGTGCGGGCTACCGGGTCACGACGGTCCGCACGGGGAAACAGGCACTGGGCCTGCTCGAGGAAAACGAGTACGCACTCGCGATCGTGGATATGCATATGCCGGAGATGGGCGGGATCGAGGCAGCCAAGGTGTTCCGGCTCGCGCGCATGGATCGAACCGATATGCCTTTCATCGTCCTGACTGCAAACGCAACCATCGATGCGTTAAAAGAGTGCGAGGAAGCCGGAATGGATGCCTACCTGACGAAGCCCGTCGAGGCAGAGCACTTGATTCGAACGGTCGAGTCGGTGCTGTCGAACCAGGATCGTGCGCAACGGCAGCTGCCGAAAAATACCCAGGCGGCCGGTTCGGGCCAGGCGCAGGGCTCGAAGGCGCCATCGCCGAGCGCACCCGCTGTCGATCGCCAGAAGCTCGCCGCGCTCGAGGAGCTCGGGTCAGACAAGGAGTTCGTACAGGAGCTCGCCAACAACTTTATCGTCGAAGCGCAGAAAGTTGTCGATCGCATGAGCCTTGCCTGGCAGACCGACGATCGTGCGGATTTGAAAAACCAGGCGATGGCGCTCAAAGACGGTGCCGGCACGATCGGTGCAAACAAACTTCGAGATCTGGCCGACGACCTCGCGGCGACCGCCCAGAATGAAGCCTCGCATAGAACCGGCGACGTCGCGCGCATTCGCTCCGAGCTCGTACGCGTCCAGGCAGAGCTCGATATCTATCTGAAACGGGGCGATCTGACACAGAGAAAGCACTGAGCCCCGGTTCGCACCGGGTAATCGCCGTCGGTCAGCCGGCGAATTGTTTGAAAATCACTCCGGCATTGTGGCCGCCGAACGCGAATGATTGCGAGAGCGCCGCTTGCATCGATGCCGACGTCACGTCGCGGGTGAAATTGAGGTCAGCCAGCGGCTCTTCGAGATTCTTGCATACGTGCGTCTTCTGGTCCTTCAGGCTCATTACCGTGACGAGCGCTTCGATGGCACCACTCGCACCGATGGTATGGCCGATCAGCGACTTGGTGGAATTGACGAGCACGTCGCGTCCGAAAACCCGTTCGATGACCTCGGTCTCGACGCTATCGTTGGCCTGCGTGCCAGTGCCATGGGCGTTCACGTAATGTATGTCGGCGTGTGACAAGCCCGCGTCGGCAAGAGCCAACTGCATCATACGCTCAATCTGTTCACCATCCGGGGCGATGCTCATGACGCTGTAGGCGTCGAAGGTCTCACCGTAGCCGACAATCTCCGCGAGGATCGGCGCGCCTCTGGCAAGGGCGGAATCGAGCTCCTCGAGCAGCAACACAGCGGCGCCGCCCTGTGCAAACAGGAACCCCGATCGATTCATATCGAACGGGCGATTAGCCCGCTCGGGATCCTCGCAATTTCTCACCAGCGCCCTGGCGACATCGAATCCGTGAAAAATCCCGCCGTAGTAATCGTCCAGGTACTCACTGCCGCCGGAGATCGCGAAATCGACGCTGCCGCTGCGCACGGCGTGAAATGCATGTCCAATGGCAACCGTGCCCGAAGCGCAGGCGACGCAGTAGCTGAGATTCGGCCCTTTGAGCGAGAACTTCATGCCGATATGGGCCGCAACGGCGTTGGGCATCAACATCGAAACGACGAAAGGATTGAAGCGCCGACCGTGATGCATCGACCCGAGAATCGAGTCGAACGCATCGCGGCGCTGGTCGTCCTGCGGGATTTGCGCCATCAGGTCCGCCAGCTGCGCCTTCAGGTTCGCGAGCATCTGAAAGCTGTGGTTGTCGAGAAAGCTGTTGGCGCCGCCGATTCCGGTGCCCATGAAAACCCCCACACGGTGGGCATCGACACCGGCAATCCGGTACGCGTTGGCGCGCCTGTTGACGAGCTCCGGCTCGAGACCAGCGCCCGCGAGCGCCTGGCGGGCCGCATGGCCGGCAATCAGAGTGACGGGATCGTTTTGCGCCGCCTCGACCCGCGTTGCACCGAGCGCGTCCGGATCGAGGGGTTCCAGTTTCGCCCAGATCGACGAATGGTAATCAGCGTAGCGGTGCCAATGCTCGGGTATCGGCGACACCGGACTCTTGCCTTCGAGGCAGTTGATCCAGAACTCCTCGGCAGATGTCCCGATGGGGCTTACGACACCGACACCGGTGACGACGACGCGTCGCTTCACCGCCATGGGTCAACGACTCGCGACGGCATTCTCTCCAATTCTGCCCGAGATACATTCGATGATGTCTCGAAGCGTCGTCAGGCCCTCGGTGTCTTCCTCGGATATCGTGCCACCGAACTCGTCCTCGAGCGCCATGAAAAGCGAGAGAAGATCCAGGGAATCCGCGCCCAGATCTTCGATAAGAGACGAGTCGAGAGCCGGCGGATCGCCCTCGATGGCCAGCACCTCCCGGACCACCGTAAGGACGCGTGTCTCGACGCTCGGCTGTTGTGCGTTCTCGCCCATGTTCCCCTGTTCTCCTGACCTCTGCGGGCCTCGGCTGGCCTGTTGAAAGCGCCCCGGGCCACGATTTGAGGCCCCCTGCCCCGTGCCGCCGCGCGTGCGCCGCCCCACCGGGGCGGCCCGCGGCGGATACGAATATTACGTACCCGGCTGGTCGGGGTAAATGCCAAGCGCTTCCCAGCCCGATTTGGTTACATTTTGTTACACAGAAATTTAGCCGGATCAATGGCATCCGAGGCAAAAAGGAAGGAATATTTCACCAAACAGGCCGAACTTCCACCGGACTCGAAAAGCGGCGAGACCGAGTCGGCCGACGTCACGAATAACTCAAAAAGAGACATCAGCGGAGGAAGCAATGAGAAATCTAATGCAACAGACGAGGATGGAGCTATTACCCGGAATCCCGGCCGGCCCGAACCTGCCGATGCCGGCTTCCCTCACCGCGGCGGCATACGCCACCCCTGAAGCCAGCCCTATTGCAGAGCAGGCCGAGAATACTTTCGAAACCTATTACGAGGTGAACTTCGACGCCGAGTACGGCGCATTGTGGGCGCGTCTGCGATCCGACAGCCCGAGAAACTTCACTCCCGAGGTGGTGGCGGCACTGCGCCAGGGCCAGACGCGGGTCGAGAGCAGGCTGCGCGAGGAGCTGAAGGCCGGCCGCGCAGACCGGCTCAGATACCAGATCCTGGCCTCCAGCGTCCCGGGGATCTTCAGCCTCGGCGGCGATCTGACCCTTTTTCGGCGGCTGATCCGCAAGCGGGACGGCAATGGCCTGCTGCGCTACGCCTGCGCCTGCATCGACCTGGTCTACACCAACGCAGTCAATTACAAGCTGCCGGTGACCACCATATCCCTGGTCCAGGGACAGGCGCTCGGCGGCGGCTTCGAGGCGGCGCTTGCCGCCAACGTCGTGATCGCCGAGCGGCAGAGCAAGCTCGGGCTGCCCGAGGTGATGTTCAACATGTTCCCGGGCATGGGGGCTTACCAGCTTCTCACGCGGCGCCTGAGCCCGGCGCAGGCCGAGGATCTCATTCTGAGCGGGCGCACCCACAGCGCTGAGGAGCTCTACGAGATGGGTCTCATCGACGTTCTCGCCGAAACCGGTGACGGCGAGGCAGCGGTGATGCGCTACATCAAGAAACGACACCGCCAGTTCGATGCCAATCAGGGATTGCGGCGCGCCATCCAGGCGGCCCACCCCCTCGACTACGGCGCCCTCATTCGCGTTGCAGAGGTGTGGGTCGAACAGGCCATGGCCCTGAAAGGGCGGGATCTGGAGCTGATGGATTATCTCATCCGGGCCCAGCAGCGCATGCAGCACTAGCGCAGCCAACCCGAGCGCGTCGTGCCGGGGGACGGATTTCGTATCCGTGCCCTATTCGAGCAGCACCGGGGTGCCGACCGGAACGCGCTCGTAGAGCTCGACGACATCGCGGTTGCGCATGCGGATGCATCCGTGGGATCCGGGGGTGCCGAGCACGGTCTCGTCGGGGCACCCGTGGATGTAGATGAGGCGGCGCATGGTGTCGACGTTGCCGAGCCGGTTGCGGCCCGGCTCGAGGCCGCTCAGCCAGAGTATGCGCGTGAGGATCCAGTCGCGCTCGGGATATTGCTCGCGCAGGCGCGGATGGAAGCATTCACCGGTGGCACGCCGAGCGACGAAGACCGCGCCGAGCGGCGCGCCTTCGCCGATCTTGGCACGCACCACGTGACGCCCCCTGGGCGTGCATTCGCTGCCCATGCGCTCGCCGGGACCGTTGCGGGCGGTGGAAACCGGCACGTCCATCAGCACCCGCTCGCCGTCGAGGAGTCGAAGCCTCTGGTTGGCGAGGCTGATGCGGATGCGAAGCTTCCCTGAAGCGCCCACTCTCACTCCTCAGCGCTGGCCCGGCGCGCGAAGCACCTCGGTCAGACCATCGTAGCTGCCGTCCTTGCCGAGACGGTATCCGGCCACGTCGGCGCGCGCGGCAAACACGTAGTCCTCGTACCACAGCGGCACGTAGGGCAGCTCCTCGAGCAAGTGCCTCTGCAGCTCGCGGTAGTGGCCGGCCTGCGCGGCGAGAGATGAGGCGTTCTCGGCATCCTCCATCAGCCTGTCGGCGACCGGGCTGAGAAAACGTCCCCGGTTCGCGCCCCGCGGCGGCGTCGACTCGCTGTGCAGGGCGTACCGGAAGATATCCGGCATGTTGATACCGACCCAGGCGAGGCTGTACATCTCGAAACGTCCCGCCTTGACGTCGGCATAGAAGGTGCCCCAGTCGTAGCTCCTCAGGTCGACCTCGATGCCCACCCGTGCGAGCTGCTCCTGCAGGATGGTCGCGAGGCGCACGCGGAACGGATCGGTGGAGGTCTTGTAGACGATTCGAACCGGATTACCAGGCCCGTAGCCGGCCTCGCGGAGCAGCCCGACGGCGCGCTCGGGATTGTACGACAAGCCCCCGAGCTCGGGGTTGCCGGCCCAGTGGTCCGGCGTGAGGATGGCATTCGCCGGCCTCGCGGCGCCGCCCATGACGAAGCGGATGATGGACTCCCGATCGATGGCGTGGCCGATGGCCCTGCGCACCCGCAGCTCGCCGGCGACCGGGTCATCCATGTTGAAGCCGAGATAGGCGAAATTCGTCCCGCGCCGCTGCTGTACGCGCACGTCGCGGCGTTTGCCGAGCCATTGCACCAGCTCCGTGGGCAGATCGCCCTGCAGCATGTCGAGCTCGCCGCGCACGAGCTTCAGAACGCGCACCGTCGGCTGCGGGACGCGCACGAATTCCACCACCTGCCCGTCGCGGATTCGCCGAATGCGCAGATTGCCGTCCGCTCGCCAGTCCACGAACGAAAACGGCCCGCTGCCGACGGGGTTGCGGGCGAAGCCATGGGACTGCTCGATGCGCGCCTGCGGCAGGATGCCGATGACCAGGCGACCAGGGAACAGGTTGTCCGGCCGCGACAGGTTGAAGTCGACGGTGCGCTCGTCATGCACCTCGATGCTTCGGATCATGTCGAGTCCGGCGCGATGCGGCGACACGAGCCCGGGGTCGAGAACCGAGTCGTAGGTTGCTTTGATGTCCTGCGCCCGCAGCGGCGTGCCGTCGTGAAAATTTCTTCCCGGCTCGCGCAACGTGAATCGATAGCGTCGCGGTGTCAGGCGCTCCCAGCTTGCGAGTGAAGCTAGGGGCTGAAAATGCTCGTCGAAATCGACCAGCTGCTCGTAGATCAGACGATTGATGCGCGTCGAGGCGGCGTCGGTCGCAAAGCGCGGGTCGAGGGTTACCGGGTCGGCGGAAAGACCGAAACGCAGGGTCTCGGACGCCTCCTCCGCGCAGCCGGCCAGCAGCACGACGCTCATCAGCATCGCGCGCACGGTGTGGGCAAGGGGGCGCATTTCGAGCGCTTCAGCTGCGCCGGAGATAGCCCTGCGCCCAGGCGAGAGAAGCCTCGGTGGTGGTGCTCGGCGCATACTCGCAGCTCACCCAGCCCGCGTATCCCGCGTCGTCGAACGCATTGAGAATGAAAGGAAAATTGAGCTCGCCGGTGCCGGGCTCGTGGCGCCCGGGATTGTCGGCGATCTGCACGTGGGCGATTCGGTGCCGATAGCGCTCGAAGTTCCTGACGATGTCACCCTCCATGACCTGAGTGTGATAGACATCGAACTGTAGAAACAGGTTGTCGTCGCCAACCGCCTCGATAATAGCCATCGCCTGCGCGGAGCGCGACAGGTAGAAACCCGGTCGATCGCGGGTATTGAGGGGCTCGATGAGCAGGCGCAGCCCGGCTTCGGCGAAACGTCGGGCAGCGAATCGCAGATTGTCCACGAAGGTCTCGAAAAGGCGCTCCGCCGCGATGCCGCTCGGCGCAATACCGGCGAGGCAGTTGAGCTGCGGGCAGTCGAGCGCCTTGGCGAAATCGATTCCCTCGAGGACGCATTCGCGAAATTCCCCGGTCCGCTCCGGATCGCAGGCAATGCCCACGTCGCCGGCTTGCATGTCTCCCGCAGGCAGATTCATGAGAACCATCTCGAGTTCGTGCTCGCGCAAGCGAGCGCCGAGCTCGCGCTTGTCGTAGGCGTAGGGGAACTGATACTCGACGCCACGAAAACCGATCTTGGCGGCGGCCTCGAACCGATCCATCAGATCCACCTCGGTGAAGAGATAATTGAGATTGGCGGCGAGTCTCGGCATGGCTCGAGTGCGTTGCTGCAGCTTGCTCTATTCTGGCACGTCGCGCCGCAGGTTGCCCGTGCGCGGCCAGGACGCATGCCGCGACGGCGCGAGCGCTGGCACTCGAGCAGCCGAGAGAGCACACCAGCAGCACACGCCGGAGCGCAAGATTACCGCGCAACCCGCCGCTGAGATCGCGGCAGGCGACAACACCGGGAAGGTGGGAGACGAGCCGGTTAGCGGACTAACCGCTCTTCCAAAGCTCGGTGTAGAAGTCGTAGACGACCATCAGCAGCACCGCGGAGACGATAATCCAGAGTGCGGCCTCGTTGATGAACCACAGCACGATCATCATGAACCCAATCAGGGCGATGAGCGAAATCACTGCAAGTGCCTTGTCCAGCATGTGTCGATTATCCTGCCAGTTTACGGCTCAGCCAGCGTGCATTGCGCAGCAATCTGGCATCACCTCTGCGCTCACCGATCATCTGCACGCCGATGGGCAACTCTTTGCTTCCCCGCAGCAGAGGCAGACAGACCGCCGGCAGACCAACGAATGTCCACATGCTGCAGAATATCGGATCGCCGGTGGTTTCGAGCGACGCCGGCGCCTCACCCCGGGCGGCCGGCGTCAGAATCGCATCGTAGCGATCGAATATCCGCTCCAGACCGGCGTTGAGCACCTCTATCATGTCCACGGCACGATTGTAATCCACCGCCAGGCACTTCTGCCCATCCTCGATCATCCCGCGCAGCACCTCGCTCAGCTGCTCCGCGCCCTTGTCGTAGAAGCGGGCGAGACTTTTTGCCAGGTCCGCGTACATGATGGTCCGGTGCCAGCGAATCGCCTCGTCAAACGGTGCCGGCAGCTCCACCTCGTCGCATTGGTCGCCGAGCTCCTCGACCAGTTCGGCGAAGCCCTCGCGCGTGTCGTCGTCCGCCTGATCCCAGACCGGCGATTTCACGAAGGCGAAAACCGGATCGAGCGGCGGCTCCTCGGTAGCCGCGGCAACGAGATTCTGGCGCGCTTGCGGGAGGCTGTCGGGATCGCACGCGTCGAATCCGAACAGCGGCTCTGCTGCGAGCGCCAGATCCTCCGCCGTGCGAGCGAAAACGCCGACGGTGTCCAGCGCCCGCGACAGCGCCAGCACGCCGCTTCGGGAAATGGCGCCGAAGCTCGGCTTGAACCCGTAGACACCGCAAAAGGAAGCCGGGCGAATCACCGAGCCGTTGGTCTGGCTGCCGATAGCGAGCGGCACCATGTTGCACGCCACCGCCGCCGCCGAGCCGCTCGACGAGCCGCCGGGCGTGTGTGCCGGGTTGTGCGGGTTGGTGGTCTTGCGGGGCGCGTACATGGCGAACTCGGTGGTCACGGTCTTGCCCATGATGACGGCGCCGGCCTCGCGCAGAGCCGATACCACGCGGGCATCCCGATTGGGCTGTCGCGCACGCATCAGCGTGCTGCCGCACTCGGTGGGCATGTCGCGGGTATCGAAGATGTCCTTGACGCCTACCGGCAAGCCGTGCAGTGGGCCCACCGGTGCGCCCGAGCTTCGCCGCGCGTCGGCCGCGCATGCCTGCTCGAGGGCGTAGTCGGGATCGAGATGGGCCCAGGCCTGCACCGATGGCTCCAGCGCCTCGATGCGATCCAGGCACGCGCGCGTCAGCTCCTCGGAGCTCAGAGCCCCCTCGTGCAGACGGCGGGCGGCCTCGATAGCGGTCAGCTCGCTCGGGTCCATGGCCTCAGCGCCCGTAGATGAGCTTCGGCAGCCACAGGGCGATCTCCGGGAAGATGTAGAGCAGGAACATGGCCACGAAGACCATGGACAGGAACGGCAGGACGCCCTTGAAGATTTCGATGAGCTGCACGTGCGGCGGCGCCACCCCCTTCAGGTAATAGGCGGCCATGGCCATCGGTGGCGTGAGAAACGAGGTCTGCAGATTGAGCGCCACCAGGATACCGAAGAACAGCGGATCGATCTCGAAAACGGCCAGCATGGGCAGGAAGATGGGCACGAAGATGATGATGATCTCGCTCCACTCCAGCGGCCAGCCGAGCAGAAAGATGATGAGCTGCGCCATGATGAGGAACATGACCGGCGACAGGCCGAGACCAAGCACGAACTCCTGGATGATGTCGTGGCCACCGAGGTACGAGAACACCGATGCGAATGTCCAGGATCCGACGAACAGCCAGCAGACCATGGCCGAGGTGCGCACGCTCAGGTAGACGGATTCCTTGAGCCGCTGCCAGGTGAGCGCGCGGTAGGCTGCGGCCAGCACCAGACCACCCAGAGCCCCGACGGCCGCCGCCTCGGAAGGCGTTGCGAGACCGAACAGGATGGCGCCGAGCACCGACAGAATGAGGAACGCCAGTGGGAAGAAAGACGTCAGCATCATCAGCACGACTTTGCCGTAAGAGACGTCGGCCACGTCCTCCGCCTTCGGCTGCGGCGCCAGGCTCGGATTGAGGGTGGCGCGGGCCATGACGTACAGCACGTAGAGCCCTGCCAGCATGAATCCTGGCAGGATGGCGCCGGCGTAGAGGCGCACCACGGAGACGTTCGACGTCGCCGCATACACGATCAGCATGATGCTCGGCGGGATCAGTATCCCCAGACAGCCGCCGGCGCAGATGACGCCCGCGGCGAAGCTCGTGTTGTAGCGGGCCTTGAGCATGGCCGGAAATGCCAGCAGGCCCATCAGGGTCACCACGGCGCCGATGATGCCGGTGGCGGTGGCGAACATGGCACACGTGCCGAGCGCGGCGATGGCCATGGAACCCGGCATGCGGCGAAGCGCGATCTGCAGAGTAAAGAACAGACGGTCTACGATGTTGGCCCTTTCCACGACGTAGCCCATGAACAGGAACAGCGGCACGGCGGTCAGCACGTCGTTGGCCATCACCGAATACGTCTGATTGACCAGCAGATCGAAGATCTGATTGTCGAGCAGTGTCTGCATGCGCTCGGCGTCGTAGTACGCGTAGTAGCCGAACGCGACACCCATGGCCATCAGGGTGAAGCAGATGGGGAACCCCAGCAGGATCGTCAGCACGAAGATGCCGAGCATCACCACGGCAACCATGGGATCACTCATTTCGAGTCTCTCCCGGAGTCATCGTCGCCGTCGGCTTCGATGATTTTTTCAATGTCTTCGCGAGCCTCCTGCTCGTCGTGGAACTGGTGCTGCATCATTGTCTCCATCTCCTCCACGTCCTCGAGATGGGCGGGCCACTTGCCCGTTCGGATGCACAGGATGCAGCGGCATACCTGCGCCGCGCCCTGCAGCAGCAGCAGCGCCCCGGCGATCGGGATGATGGTTTTGAACTGGAAGATGGGCACGTTGGCCGGGCTCATGACGCTCACTTCTCCGTAGAACCAGGATTCGTTGGCATACTCCATGCCGGCGAAGACCAGCGCCAGGATGCCGGGAAAGAAGAACAGGAAATACAGAATCAGCTCGACGACGGCCTGAGTCTTGGGCTTCCAGAGACGATAGATCACGTCTCCCCGCACGTGTCCGTCGCGCGCGAGCGTGTAGGCCCCCGCCATCATGAACAGCGTCCCGTACATCATGTAGCTGATATCGAAGGCCCAGGACGTGGGATCGCGCAGCACATAGCGCACGAAGACCTCGTAGCTCACACCGAACGTCATGATGAGGATGCACCACGCGAATGCCTTCCCGGCCCACGCAGTGACCTTATCGACGAACACAATGAATGCCATCATCTCCGGTACCCCGATTCCCCGAGACTTGGTCAACGAAAAGCAAGGGGCGGCGCGCCGCGCCGCCCCTGCTCAGTTGCGCACGCGCTCCTCGGCTAGAAGGTGATCTCGCCGGGGAAGTAGTGCTTGAACGCCAGCTTGTAGTCGGCCGAGTTCATGAGGTCGTAGAACGCCACACGATGCGACCACTCCTTCTGGCTGTCGACGATCTTCTTGAAGAACGGATCCTGGTTGAGCTTCTCGAGGACCTGGTCCCACGATTTGAGCTGCGCATCCATGATCGACTGGTCGGTTCGCCACACGTTGACGCCGTGGTCCTTCTTGAGCTTCTGCAGGTCGATGGAGTACTGGTTCATGGCCCAGCCGTAGTTGGCGGTATTGGCCGCCTCGGCCGCGTACTCGAGGATCGCCTGGTGCTCCTTCGGCAGCGACTCGAACTTGTCCTTGTTGACGATGATCTCGAAGAACTCCGCCGCCTGATGGTAGCTGCCCATGTGGTAGTCTTTGGACACGTCCTGGGCGCCGAACTGCATGTCGGCCGTCGGGTTATTGAACTCGAAGGCCTCGATGACGCCGCGCTCCAGGGCCGGCACGATCTCGCCGCCCGGAAGCTGGGTCACCTTGAGCCCCATGCCCTGCATGATGTCGGTGGCGAGACCCACGGTGCGGTACTTGAGGCCCTTCATCTCGTCCGCGGACTTGATGTGTTTCTTGAACCATCCCAGCGGCTGCGTCGGCATGGGCATGGCGAAGAAGCCCACCAGATTCAGCTTGAGCTTGTCCTGCACCAGCTCGGCATACAGCTCCTTGCCGCCGCCGAAGTGAATCCAGGCAAGGATCTGCGACGCGTTGGCGCCGAACACCGGTCCGGTGCCGAACAGTGACGCGGCCTTGTTCTTGCCGTACCAGTATGCCGTCACCGTATGCGCCATATCGAGCACGCCCTTGTGGCAGGCGTCCTGGACCTGGAAGGCCTTCACCACGGCGCCGGTGGGCAGATAGTCGATCTTCAGACGCCCGCCCGACATCGCGTTGACGCGGTCTGTGTACTGCTTGGCCATGGTCGTAAAAGGACTTCCCGAGCCCCAGGATCCCTGCATCTTCAGGGTCGTGGTCTGGGCCACTGATACCATCGGGAAACCGACGGTTGCGGCACCGGCTGCGCCCACGGCACCCGCCTTGAGAAACTTGCGGCGGCTGGATTTGGGCTTGGCCGTTACCTGGTCCGTAACGTTTTTCTTCGACATTTTCACTCCTCCTTACCGGAAAAGAACCCACGTGAATAGCACCGAGCTTGCACGATGCAGCTGATCCCACGATACCTGCAATGGTCCCCAATCATCCGGGTCGAACAACCGGGACCTCAAGACACCCGGGCGCCAGCCCGAGTCGGCGCTGCCGCAACGCGGTACCCCATGACAAGCGCCTGTTTTCATTGACGTGAACGACCGTCGCAAGAGGCGGGCGTTCCCGCCCTGTCCGTCTGGCCAGGGCTCTGGACGGATTCTTAATATACTTGACCGAGTCAGTTTAAAGACGCCCGGTCCCCATGTACAGCACCCGGAATCGCTCAAGCGACCCGGTCCCCCGGCTCGCGGGCGGCGAAAACCGCGTCCAGGTTATCGAGCGCTCGAAAGCCCATGGCGTCGCGGGTCTCGCGGGTCGCGCTGCCGATGTGAGGCAGCAGGAACGTATTGTCGAGCTCGCGGTAGCCGGGGTGGATCGCCGGCTCGCCGTTGAAGACATCGAGCCCCGCCGCGGCCACGTGCCCCGCGCGCAGCGCCTCGAGCAGAGCCTCGTCATCGACGAGCGCGCCGCGCGCGGTATTCACCAGGATGAGTCCCGGGCGCAGCCGCGCGATGGTTTCGGCATTGATGAGGTGATGGCTCTCGGCGGTCGCCGGACAGTGCAGCGAAAGCACGTCGCAGGCACCGAGCAAGCTGTCCAGGCGCTCGTGAAACTCGGCGCCCTGCTCCGCCTCGGCCGGCAGCCGCCGCCGGTTGTGGTAGTGCACCTGCATGTCGAAGCCGCGCGCGCGGCGCGCCGTTACCTGACCGACCCTTCCCATGCCGACGATCCCGAGCACCTTCCCGGTGATCTGCCTGCCCACCATGAAGGCCGGGCTCCACAGCCGCCACTCGCCCGTGCGCACGAGCCGATCGCCCTCGGCGGCCCGCCGCGCCGCGCCCAGCATCAGCAGCAGGGCGATCTCGGCGGTGGCATCGCTCAGCACGTCCGGCGTGTTCGTCACGATGATTCCGCGTGCCTTCGCCGCATCGAGATCCACGTGATCGACGCCGACGGAAAAGTTGGCGATCGCCTTCACGCTCGCGGGAAGGCGGGCGATGGCGCCGGCGTCGAGGTGCTCGGAATGACACGGGAGCAGTGCATCCGCGCCGTCGGCGAGCGCGATCAGCTCATCGGTGGAATAAACGTGGTCGTCCGGATTGAACACCGGCTCGTAGTCTCGGCGAAGACGCGCCTCGACCGCTTCGGGCAGCTTACGCGTCACCACGACTTTGGGCTTCGATGCCATGGGCGTATACTGCATGGAATCCGGAGTGCCGTCCAAGAGAAAGGGTGGCAATGGTAATGTCCCGTAACAAATCGCCTTTCGACGCGCCCTGACGGATATTTGGACCTGTTCTCGAGTCCTTCTGAAGAACAACGACGAGGGGGCAAAATGACGCACTGGATTCGCTTTCGACACGCCGGCGACACGGGCTTTGGCACCCTCGAGGACGACCGCATTACGGAGCACGCGGGCGACATGTTCGGCTCGCCGACTGCCACCGGCAAAACGCTTTCGCTCTCGGACGTGACGCCGCTTGCGCCGACCGCGGCCGGAAAGATGCTCGCCCTTTGGAACAATTTCCACGCGCTCGCGGAAAAGCTCGGTCAGGAAATCCCTCCCGAGCCGCTCTACTTCATCAAGGCCAATGGCTCGTACCTCGGCACGGGCGGGATCATCCGCAAGCCACCGTCCTATGACGGCAAGGTCGTGTTCGAAGGCGAGCTCGGCATCGTCATCGGCCGCGAGTGCCGAGCGGTCTCCCCGGCACAAGCCGCCGATTACATCTTCGGTTATACCTGCATCAACGATGTCACCGCCGTCGAGATCATCGGCAGAGACGCCACCTTCGCCCAGTGGACGCGCGCCAAGAGCTTCGACACGTTCGGTGTCTTCGGGCCGGTCGTGGCGACCGGCCTGGATCCCTCGACGCTTTGCGTGCGCACGGTGTTGAACGATCAGGAACGACAGAACTATCCCGTGAGCGACATGATCTTCGAGCCGGTGAAGATCGTAAGCATCGTCTCCCAGGACATGACGCTCGATGCGGGCGATGTCATCTGCTGCGGCACGTCGGTGGGCGTCGGCTCCATGAAGCCGGGCAGCACCATCGAGGTGACCATCGACGGTATCGGCACGCTGAGCAACCGCTACGAGAACTGAAGCGAGGGCAATGCCATGAAGATTTGCGTGGTAGGCGCGGGGGCCATTGGCGGACTGCTTGCGGTACGTCTCGCCGAGGCCGGCGAGCAGGTTACGGTGGTCGATCAGGGGGCTCACCTGGAGGCGATTCAGCGCGCGGGTCTCAAGCTCGTCATGGCCGATGGCAGCGAGCACGTCGCGCGATCGCTCGAGGCGACGGCGGACATGCGCGACCCCGGACCTCAGGACGTGGTGATTATCGCCGTCAAGACCCACAGCCTGGCCGAGGTCGCGTCCGGGCTCGTGAGCCTCATGGGTAACGATACGGTCATCGTGCCGATGCAGAACGGACTGCCCTGGTGGTATTTCCACAAGCACGGCGGCGAGCACGACGGCCGCTCCATCGAGTGCCTGGACCCGGACGGGCGGCTGGCGGCTCACGTGGACGTGGACCGCGTCATCGGCTGCGTCGTGTATCCCGCCGGCGAGATCGCCTCGCCCGGCGTGGTGCGCCACACGGAGGGCAACCGTTTCCCGCTGGGCGAGCTCGACGGCAGCGACTCCGCGCGCGCGCACGAGCTCGCGGACATGTTCATCAGAGCCGGCTTCAAGTCCTTCGTGCTCGACGACATCCGCGGCGAGATATGGCTCAAGCTGCTCGGCAATTTATCGTTCAATCCCATCAGCGCGCTCACCCATGCGACGCTCGTGGACATCTGCCGCTATGCTCCCAGCCGGGCGCTTGCGGTGACGATGATGGAGGAAGCTCAGGCGGTGGCGAACCACCTCGGCATCACCCTTCGCGTGTCCATCGAGAAACGCGTCGAGGGCGCCGAGAGGGTGGGCAAGCACAAGACCTCCATGCTGCAGGACGTGGAGGCCGGCCGGCGGCTCGAGCTCGAGGCCATCATGGGAGCGGTGGTGGAGCTCGCCCGCGTGACCGGCATCGCCACCCCGGCCATCGACGCCATCTACGCGCTCACCAAGCTGCTCGACGAGACCATGCGCGAGGACCACGGCGCGCTGCAGCTGCGGCGCATCGCCTGACATTCGCGCCCGCACGGCGCGTTCCCCCGCCGGGGGACGCTTCTATATACTGTGGCGGTAGCAAGCCGAGGGCGAGGTGATGGCGTCGGGCAGGGTCGATCGCAAAGCGCTGGTGGCGGAGTTCCGCGCGTTTCTCGACGCGGACTCTGTGCTGCACGAGGCCGAGGACCTCGCGCCCTTCGAGTGCGACGGCCTCACGGCCTACCGGCAGACGCCCCTGGTGGCGGTGCTCCCCGAAACGATCGATCAGGTGCAGCAGGTGCTGCGCGTATGCTCCGCCAGAAAGGTGCCGGTGGTGGCCCGCGGCGCCGGCACCGGACTCTCCGGAGGCGCCCTGCCGCTCGCCGACGGCGTCCTGCTGGTGCTCGCCAAGTTCAACCGCATCCTCGCCATCGACACCGCCAACCGCACCGCACGCGTCCAGCCCGGCGTGCGCAATCTCGCCATCTCGGAAGCGGCCGCCGCGTACGGCCTCTACTACGCCCCCGACCCGTCGTCCCAGATCGCCTGCAGCATCGGCGGCAACGTGGCGGAAAACGCCGGCGGCCTGCACTGCCTCAAATACGGGCTGACCGTGCACAACATCCTCGAGCTCGAGGTGGTCATGGTGGACGGCGAGCGCCTCACCATCGGCGCGCAGTCGCTGGATGCAGCCGGCTACGACCTGCTGGCATTGCTCACCGGATCCGAGGGCCTGCTCGCGGTGATCGTCGAGATCACGGTCAAGCTGCTGCCCAAGCCCGAGTGCGCACGACTGCTGCTGGCGGCGTTCGACGACGTGGCGCTCGCCGGCGCGGCCGTCGGAAAGATCGTCTCGGCGGGCATCATTCCGGGCGGGCTGGAGATGATGGACAACGCCGCTATTCGCATCACCGATGACTTCGTTCACGCCGGTTACCCGACCGACGCGGCGGCGATTCTGCTCTGCGAGCTCGACGGCACCGAGCAGGAGGTCGACGATCAGCTTGCGCTCGTCTCGTCGCTGATGAGCGAGTGCGGCTGCACGGAGGTGCGGGTGGCCGCCGACGAGGCGGAACGCCAGCGCTTCTGGGCGGGACGCAAGAACGCTTTTCCGGCGGTCGGGAAAATTTCACCCGACTACTACTGCATGGACGGCACCATTCCGCGGCACCAGCTGCCGACCGTGCTCACGCGCACCGCCGAGCTGTCGCAGGAGTACGGCCTGCCGGTGGTCAACGTCTTTCATGCCGGCGACGGCAATCTTCACCCGCTGATCCTCTACGACGCCAGCACCGAGGGTGAAGTGGAGCGCGTGGAGGAGCTCGGCGGCAAGATTCTCGAGCTGTGCGTGGCGGTGGGCGGCACCATCACCGGCGAGCACGGTGTCGGCGTGGAGAAGATCGACCAGATGTGCGTTCAGTTCGCGGCCGCTGAGCTGCAGCACTTTCATGCCGTCAAGAACGCCTTCGACGCCGGCAATCTGCTCAACCCTGGAAAGGCCGTGCCGACCCTGACGCGCTGCGCGGAGCTCGGCGGCATGCACGTTCACGGCGGCGAGCTGCCGTTTCCCGACATCGAGAGGTTCTGAGCCCGTGGCGGCTGACCGGGATGCGAGCACCGAGCTCGGGGAGCGCGTGCAGCGTGCCGCCGGGCAGGGCACACCGCTCGACATCGTCGCCGGTGGCAGCAAGGGATTTCTCGGCCGCATCACCCAGAGCGAGACCCTCGACGTCTCCGCGCACCGGGGCATTCTCTCCTACGAGCCGAGCGAGCTCGTGCTCACGGCCCGTGCCGGAACGCCGCTCGCCGAGATCGAAGACGCGCTCGCCGTGAGCGGACAGATGCTCGCCTTCGAGCCGCCTCATTTCGGCCCTTCGGCGACGCTCGGCGGCACCGTGGCGGGTGCGCTCTCCGGTCCGCGGCGTCCCTACGCGGGGGCGGCGCGGGATTTCGTGCTGGGCGTGAAGATTCTCAGCGGCGAAGGCCGCCCGCTCAGCTTCGGCGGTCAGGTGATGAAAAATGTCGCCGGCTACGACGTCTCCCGGCTCATGGTCGGGGCCATGGGCACCCTGGGAGTGTTGCTGGAGATCTCGCTCAAGGTGCTGCCGCGGCCGGCCAGGGACGCCACCGTGACCTTTGCCATGGATGCGCCGGCCGCCATCGAGGCGATGAACGCCTGGGCCGGCAAGCCGCTGCCGCTCTCGGGGGCCTATCATGACGAGGACCGGCTGCACGTGCGCCTCTCCGGCACCGCCGGCGGCGTCGACCGGGCCATCGAGCGCCTCGGCGGCGAGGCCGGCGACGGCAGCGAGCGCTGGCGTGCGCTTCGCGAGCACACCCTCGCCTTCTTCGACACCGAGCTGCCCCTGTGGCGATTGTCGCTACCCGCGGCGACGCCGCCCCTGGCGTTGCCGGGGCAAACGCTGATCGACTGGGGCGGCGCACTTCGCTGGCTGAAGAGCGATGCCGATGTCAGCCGGATTCGCCCCGCGGTCGCCGAGGTGGGCGGTCACGCGACGCTGTATCGCAACGGCGACCGCCACGGTGACGTCTTCCATCCGCTCACATCCGCGATGCTCGCGCTGCACCGGCGACTGAAGGCCAGCTTCGACCCGAAGGGCGTGCTGAATCGCGGGAGGATGTACTCGGCGCTGTAATCGAAGCTGCCGGCGGGCTGGGAAATGCAAACGAATCTGGCCGATTTCATCAAGCATACTGCCGACGGGCGAACCGCGGACAGCATCCTCAGAAAGTGCGTGCACTGCGGTTTCTGCACGGCCACGTGCCCGACTTACCAGCTGCTCGGTGACGAGCTCGATGGACCGCGCGGCCGCATCTACCTGATCAAGGAAGCCCTCGAGGGACGAGCGGTCACCGGCAAGACCCGCCGTCATCTGGATCGCTGCCTCACATGCCGCTCCTGCGAGACTACCTGCCCCTCGGGCGTTCACTACTCCCGGCTGCTCGATATCGGTCGTCATGTGGTCGAGGCACGGGCGCCGAGGGCTCTGCCCGAGCGCTTGCTGAGGGGCGCGTTACGATCGCTGCTGCCTCATCCCGGGCGGTTCGCACCGCTTCTGCGCTTCGGTCAGCTGCTGCGTCCGCTGATGCCGGCGGCGCTGCGCCGGCGTGTGCCGAAACGCCAGTCGCCCGGGCACTGGCCGGCGCCGCGACACGATCGTCGCATGCTGTGCCTGGCCGGATGCGTGCAGAGCAGCATCGCCCCGAACATCAATGCCGCGGCTGCGCGCGTGCTCGATCGACTCGGTATATCGCTCGTATCGACGACGGCCTCCGGCTGCTGCGGTGCCGTGAGCCTGCATCTGGCCGCCCGCGACGAAGCGCTCGATTTCATGCGCCGTAACATCGATGCATGGTGGCCGCAGCTCGAGCAGGGAACCGAGGCCGTCATCACCGGCGCCAGCGCCTGCACGGCAACGATCAAGGAATACGCCGAGCTGCTCGCCGACGATCCGCTCTACGCCGAAAAGGCAGCCCGCGTCTCGGCCCTCGCGAAGGATCTCTCCGAGGTTGTCGCGGGGGAGAATCTCGCAGCGCTCGGCGAAGATACCGTGCTGTCGCGCCGGGTGGCTTTTCACTCGCCCTGCACGCTCCAGCACGGGCAATCGATCCGAGGCACCGTGGAGTCCATACTCGAGGCACGCGGCCATCGCCTGACCCGAGTCGCCGATGCGCACCTTTGCTGCGGCTCGGCCGGGACGTACTCGATACTTCAGCGCAAGCTTTCCAGGCGACTTCGCGACAACAAGCTGACGATGCTCCAGGCAGACAAGCCGGAGCTCATCGCCAGCGCGAATATAGGCTGTCTCGTGGAATTACAATCGGCCGCGCAGGTGCCGGTCGTGCACTGGATCGAACTGCTCGACGAATGATCGCCTCGAGTTCGTGATTCAGCGCGAGCCCAACATCTCCGAGATGAGCTGATCCTCGAGCTCGATGCGTACCGCCAGCTCTTCTCCGAGCTTGTCGAGCATCTTGGTCAAGACACCGCCTTTGTCTTCTCCGTTCGACTTCTCGTAAGCGTCGTTGAACTCGACGGCCACCTGCGTGGTGTTGGCAATGCGCGGGTAGAGCTGCTCGGCGAGCTCGACCACGCCGCGCCGGCGCTCCTTGCCCTCGGAGATGCGTTCATAGAGGCCGAAGTGACCGGAGGCAATGTAGTCGACAAGAATCTGCGAGAACTCCTGCAGCAGCTCGCTGTTGGGCATCTCGTCGGCGTAGGGTTCGACACGTGCGACTCGCGCGAACAGCACCAGCATCTGCTGCCGCTCGCTCAACATCTTGTCGATTAGCGCACGGGTTCCGCTCCTGCGCTCGTGCTGCGCCTGCTTGGGGGCCTCAGAACTCATATATGACTCCATCTCGGCGGTACCCCCGGCGGGCCGGGGAAATGGCGCGCATAGATAACCATCACTGTCGACCAATGGCAAGCGCGCGATCTCAAAAAAGAGACATCGCGCACATATGTGACGCAAATACCGGCCTTGAACGCGGAGATTTCCTTGCCAAAAGCCGCCGCCCGCCGGCGCCGGGGCCGACCCCACGGGCGCCGGGCTCAGGGTGTCCAAGCATCGGCCAAGTTGATAAATTAGCCCGCGATTCAGACGCAGTGGCCTACCCGCTCTCATGAGGTGCCGCATCCAGGCTTTCAGCACACAGTCACGGCTGCGCCGACCCCGTTCGCTGGCCGCGCTCATCATTGTCTGCTTCATCAGCACGTCCGCTGCCGCGGTCACCCTGCCCGAGATTCGGGCACTCGCCGCCGATCAGCACTATGCCGAGGCGCTCAAGCAGCTCGATGCGTACCTGGTGGAGAACGGCGACGACGTCGAGGCGCGGCTATTCAGAGGGGTGATTCTCACGCGTCAGGGGAACATCGATGAAGCCATTGACGCTTTCGACGAGCTCGCCAAAGCGAGACCCGAGCTTCCGGAGCCGCTCAATAACCTCGCCGTGCTTTACGCTGCCCAGGGCCGATACGAAGATTCCCGCAAGGTGCTCCTGCGCGCTATCGAGCTCGAGCCGCGCTACGACACGGCCCATGAGAATCTGGGCGACGTTTATGCGAAGCTCGCCAACATCGCCTATGAGCGAGCCTACACGCTCGATCAGAAAAACACGGCCGCAAGAGACAAAGCGAGCTGGATGACGCGCGTGCTCGACACCGAGCACGCACAAGCCGCCAAGACTGCGCGCGAAGTCGGCGCGAGCTCGCCGGATACCGAGACAAAAGCATTGGAGCAGATAGAGCCTCGCGCCACGAGTGAAGCGGAGATCGCCGCCATTCACAAGCAGATCGCGGAAACCTGCTACGCAGTGAACGGTATCGAAAGCTACCCGGCGGCACGCTCGGTCGTAAGCTGGTTCAGCGACAGAGGAGTCGCCGCCGCGGAGCAGACGCGCGCGGTCGAGGAGAGCATCTTCTACGAGGTCTACGTTCCGCCGCTCGAGAACCGCGAGGCAGCCGGCGAGGAACTGCGGCGAATGCGCGAGGACGGTTTCGTCGACATCATGCGGATCAACAGTGGTGAGCTCCAGAACGGTATCTCGGTCGGCGCTTACCGCGAGCTCGCCAATGCCGAGCGGCGCGTCAAGACCTTCAGAGCCAAAGGCTATGCGGTTGAATTCAGACCGCGCGACAGGTCGCGCCGGACCTACTGGGTCGCCGTGAACGCCGGCACGAGTCGCGAGCTGAGAAACGAGTTCACCAGCGCATTTCCCGCTTATCCATTGAGCGAGTCGACGTGTCGCTAGACACGGAGCCGCTCGCATATTTCACCCCCCCGCCCGAGGATTGAAGAGAAATGGCCTCACCCACCTTTCACCGGTTCGACACCTTGAGCCTGCACGCGGGGCAGCAGCCTGACGCCGCAACCGGCGCTCGCGCAACGCCCATTTATCAAACCACCTCGTTCGTGTTCCGTGATACCGACACGGCCGCAGCTCTTTTCAACGCCGAGCGCGCCGGTCACGTCTACTCGCGCATCAGCAACCCCACCAACGCGGTGCTCGAGGAGCGCATCTCGGCGCTAGAGGGCGGGGTCGGTGCCATCTGCACCGCCAGCGGGCAGGCCGCCATGCATCTTGCCATCGCGACCATTCTCGACGCGGGATCGCATATCGTATCGTCGCGATCGCTCTATGGCGGCTCCCACAATCTGCTCGCCTATACCATGCCGCGCTTCGGCATCGAGACGACATTCGTCGACCCACGCGATCCGGATGCCTTTCGCAAGGCCATTCGCCCCGAGACGCGCCTTTTGTTCGGAGAGACTCTCGGCAACCCGGGGCTCGACGTGTTGAACATCGAGGCAGTCGCCAAGGTCGCGCACGATGCCGGGCTGCCGCTGCTCATCGACTCCACCTTCACGACACCTTATTTGTGCCGGCCTTTCGACCATGGCGCGGATCTGGTGTTTCACTCCGCCACCAAGTTTCTCGGCGGACACGGCGTCGCCATCGGTGGTCTGCTCGTCGACAGCGGGCAGTTCGATTGGGAGGGCTCGGGAAAGTTTCCAACCCTGACCGAGCCGTATCCCGGCTTTCACAACATGGATTTTGTCGAGGAGTACGGCCCGGCCGCGTTCATCATGCGCGCGCGCAAGGAAGGCGCCAGGGACTTCGGTGCCTGCATGAGCCCGACGACGGCATTTCACATTCTGCAGGGCATCGAGACGCTTGCGCTGCGCATGCAACGCCACGTGGACAACACCCGCAAGGTGGTCGCCTTTCTCGACAGCCACGACGCCGTCGAGTGGGTCGGCTATCCCGAATTGCCGACGCACCCGGACCACGAGCTCGCGAAGAAGCTGCTGCCGCGGGGTTGCGGCGCCGTGTTCAGCTTCGGCCTCAAGGGTGGGCGGCCCGCCGGCCGGCGCTTCATCGAACGCGTACGCATCTTCTCTCACCTGGCCAACGTCGGTGACGCCAAGTCCCTGGTGATTCACCCTGCCAGCACTACGCACCACCGCATGGACGCCGAGGCGCTCGCGGCGGCCGGAATCGGCGAAGGCACCATACGGCTCTCCGTCGGCCTCGAGGACGCCGACGATCTCATCGAGGACCTGAGCCAGGCGATCAGGGCGTCGCAGCGGATCGGCGCCTCGGAGCGCGCGTCGTGAATCTCACCGTCGACAATCAGCCTGTTTATGCGTACACGGGCGCCAGGGAATTCGACCCCTCGCAGGACGCGTTGATATTCGTACACGGCGGCGGCCTCGACCACACGGTGTGGTTGCTGCAGAGCCGCTACTTCGCCCATCACGGCCGCGCGGTGCTGGCCGTCGACCTCCCGGGCCACGGAAAGTCCGGCGGACAACCTCTGTCGAGCATCGCCGACATGGGCGACTGGATCGTTCGACTGATGGATGCCGCCGGCGTCGAGAGCGCAATCCTCGTCGGCCACAGCATGGGCGCGCTGGTCGTGCACGAAGCTGCCGCCCGCCACCCTGAGCGGATTCGCTGCATCGTCACCATCGGCATCTCGGTGCCCATGCCCGTCAGCGATGCGCTGCTGTCTGCCGCCAAGGCCAATCAGCACGACGCCTTCGACATGGTGAACATCTGGGGACACGGCTCGCGCGCGCACATGGGCGGCAACCAGACCCCCGGCATGTGGATGATCGGCGCGGGCGTGCGGCTGCTGGAGCGATCCGGGCCGGGAGTTCTGTACGCGGATTTGAACGCCTGCAACGAATACCGCGACGGGCTCGAGAGCAGCGCGCGCATCGAGTGCCCCGTGCACGTCATTCTTGGTGCCGATGATCGCATGTCGCCAGTGCGAGCGGCTCGGCCTCTGCTCGAGACGCTCTCTGATCCGCACGTGACGGTTCTCGAGAACTGCGGTCACATGCTGATGGCCGAGCGGCCCGGAGAGGTGCTGGATATTCTCATCGCCGCGCTGGAGCCTCGGCGCGGTTGAGGCGTCTGGCGCTGAGAAACGTGAAGAGTAGCACGGAAAAAACGCATTTAGGAGGGTGGATGGGCCGGCATCGCGCGCGCTAAATTGTCCTTAAATCTGTGAAATCAATTGGCACCCGTTTGCAAGAGTGCCAAATGGATCACAGAGCGCTCGAATAGAGCGGCCAGCTCAGGTCATATACTTTGATATGAATGAGCTCATGCAGGAGGTGCGCGGACGTCATGGTTACGCATACTCGTGATGAACAGCTGATCACCGAGACCAGTCTCCAGGAATATTTTCAGAATTCGGTATCGGATGCGCTCGAGAATCAAAAGGTCGAGGCCGCAGCCGACACCATCCACTATGTGGTCAACCTGCTGACCTCGTTCTCCCGGGCCGAGGCTCTGTTCGAGCGCACCCGCGACGGTGTCATGATCAGGCCGCTTGCTCTGCTCTATGCCGAGGCTGCCGAAGGCGTGACGCCCGAGGAACGCAACCGCGCGCTGCGCCGGCTCGGCGACGTAGCGCTGTTTATCTCCGGCGTATTCTCCCAAAGCCTCAATCGCTGCGTGGTGGACATCGACTACTACGTGGCGATGGGCGGAAGCGCGTACAGCCATCTCTCGGAGACCATGCGCGCAACCAACCATGGCCGGACCTTGAGCGAGATTTATTGCGAGCTTGCCTCGAAGTTCGTGGCTTTCGTCGACGTACTCAGCGAGGTCAGTGAGGGAGCCGGCTGCAGCAACGATGCCGACGTGCTGCGGCAATACGAAATCTGGCTTCGCACCGGCAGCGCGAGAGCAGCCGAAAAGCTGCGGGCGGTCGGCATCCACCCATCACGAAACGCATCGAGCCGGTTGCGACACTGATCGCCGAAGGATCCCGGGTACGTGCTCACGACTCTGCAGGACCAGCTCGAACGGATATACGAAGTAGAAATTCCGCACAGGGTCGAAGATTTTCTAATCACCGACCCGGAATTTCTCAGCGCCGTTCAGGGAAGCGACGATTCCAGCCAGCCCGCCGTTGAAGAGCGACTTCTCGTGGTTCAGGATGGGGACAGCGTGGACGTTGCGCTTTATCTCGACAACGAGATTATCAACCGGCTCGCCGACGACGATCCGACGTCGAAGCTGCACGACGGGAATCTGGCCGACTACTGCACTGCCATGGAGGGCGTGAGCCACTTTCTCTATCTCCTCTGGAACGCACAGCACGAGCGCGGAGTGTCGCTCCTCGAGCTGGAAATGCAGGCGGAGATCGACAAGTACGTCAGCATGGCGTTTCTTTTCAGCCAGCAGGGATGTGGAAGGGTTCCTGCGCGGCTGCACGACTGGCTGTTCGCCAAGCCGACATTCGATGCCTCCCTGGACAGGCCGAGCCTCGAGCGGTACCGGGATGCCAATTACTACGCCGGCCGCTACTGCGCCCGGCTGCAGAGACGATATCTCGCCAAGAACGGCCGCGCGGGCTTTTTCCAGGATTTGCGCCGCCTGTACCGCCTGACCAACCATGCCAAGATAAGCTGCGTCGTCGCGGACGCGTGAGCGCGGGGCGGCATGGACAGCCGCAGCCAAATGACCGAGCATACCTGTGATGAAGGTCGACGGCGTCCACACCCGAACTATCTGGCTGAATGACGACGGATGGTCCGTCGAGGTCATCGATCAGACATGCCTGCCCCACCGCTTTGCGACGCGGCGCCTCGAGCGCGTCGAGGACGCGGCACTGGCGATCAGCGACATGATCGTGCGTGGGGCTCCCTTGATCGGCGCCACGGCCGCCTATGGGCTGGCGCTGGCGATGCGCGCCGACGCAAGCGACCTGAATCTCGCGAACAGCACCCGGATGCTGCTCGGCACACGGCCCACCGCCATCAATCTGCACTGGGTGGTAGAGCGCCTGCGCGACGTCCTGGGACGTGCCCCCGCACAGCGTCGATGCGAGCTTGCCTACGAGCAAGCCCGGCAAATATGCGACGAGGACGTGGCTATCAACCAGGCCATCGGCCGTCACGGCCTGGCGCTCATCGAGGAGCACCGGCGCAAGAGAGCATCCGGCGCAGTCAATATCCTCACCCACTGCAACGCCGGCTGGCTGGCGACGGTCGACTGGGGCACGGCGCTCGCCCCCGTGTACATGGCCCACGACGCCGGAATCGACGTGCACGTGTGGGTCGAGGAGACGCGACCGCGCAACCAGGGCGCAGGCCTCACCGCCTGGGAGCTCGGCCACCACGGTGTGCCCCACACGGTGATCGTCGACAGCGCCGGCGCCCACCTCATGCAGCGGGGCAGGGTCGACCTCTGCATGACGGGCACCGACCGGACGACGGCAACGGGCGACGTCTGCAACAAGATCGGAACCTATCCCAAGGCGCTCGCCGCCCGCGACAACGGGGTGCCGTTCTACGTCGCGCTGCCGGGCCCCTCCATCGATTGGCGCATCGATGACGGCATCGAAGGGATCCCCATCGAGGAGCGCGACCCGCAGGAGGTCACGACGGTCGTCGGACGCTCCCCGAGCGGAGAGCTCACCGCGGTTCAGATAACGCCGGATGCCTGCGCCGCCGCCAATTTCGCCTTCGACGTCACGCCGGCGAGGCTCGTGACCGCGCTCATCACCGAGCGGGGTGTGTGCCCGGCGACCCCGGCCGGGCTGCGATCGCTGTATGGACAGCCGGCGGGCGGGATCGGCGAGAAAGCGCTCTCCGGGTGACCGGGGGCGGCGCGCATGCCTGGCGCCTTCGGGCCTGCCGACCCGTCTTCAAGCTATCGAGGCCAGGCCACCTTCATGGTGACAGCGCCTACATGGCGGGAGCCGCCAGATGCTGGTAGTAAGCCCCACCAGCCGCGGCGGCGATCACCAATCCTACGATACTGCCGACGACGAAGGAGTACTCGGACTCCTTCATCAGGAACTTGAACAGGATGACGGTTGCCCCCCAAGCAGCCAGACATACAACCATCAAGACGTATACTTCCACTTGGCCTCTCCAGTACAGCCCCGAGTTTTTTTACGAGCAGGAAATGGTAATTAACCTCATTGTAGACCTGATCCTGCGGATTTCACCCAAATCCGGCCGCGGCGGGGCCACCCGGGCACCCGCCCGCTGACGACCGATTTCCTGAATCCCATCACAAATCGCAAAAATTGTCTCTTGCCCGCGTGAGACCTGCGTCACGGCTTCGCTGCGCCGGTAAAGAAGCCCGGCTTGCCGGACGATACGATCAATAGGGAGAGAGTCCCAAAGCGCCACCCGACGAGGGCTTACGGGGCGCCTTCGAATCTGAAGAGCTGAGGAAAATCGGCCACGCGAACGAGGGTGACCAAGCCGGTCAGCGCCATGAATAGACCCACGCAGAGCAGTGCTGTGCGCCAGGACGAGCTGGCGTCGAGCCCATCGGCCGGAGAGCCGAGCAGGGCGTCAGCGCTCATCAATCAGTGCCGAGAGCTCGCCTCGTCGGCCCTCATCGATGCCCTGCCCGTGGTCATGGACAAGCTCGACGACTCGCTGTTCGAGCTCGCCAACCGCTCCGAAGACAACCTGCGTCGGAGCACGTACTTCGAGTCGATGCGCCAGGTACGGGTCAAGCGCGCCAGCATCGAGACCGAGTTCAGGCGCATATTCAAAGAATCCGTCCAGTCCATCGTCGAGCGTCTCGAAGGCTGCGTCGGTACCGGCAGCTTCTCGGACGTCTCGAGCGAGGACATGGATCTGGTCGAGGAGAAGGATCTCGAAGAAACGCTCGCGGTCACCAACATGGTCCGCAAGATCCGCACGAGCTGCAAGCAGCCACTGTATGCGCTCGAACGGCGTGTCGCGGCCCTGCTCAATATCGACGAGATCGAGCCGGAGCATAATCCCTTCGGTCCGGAGGCCCTGTGCAACGCCATCAAGGATGCATGCGCCAGGATAGACGTGGATGTCGAGGTACGCCTCATCATCCTGAAGCTCTTCGATCAGAACGTCGCTACCGAGCTCGAGCGGCTCTATTGCGACATCAACGACTATCTTGTCGGCGAGGGCGTGTTGCCGGCAATCCGTCATCACGTGAAAAGCCAGCCGGCCACCGCGGCGCAAACCGGGGCTGGCTCGGACTCTTGGCCGGACGTGGGTACACCCTCCCCCACTGCCCCTCCCCAGGGGCAAGCCACCCTCGTTGCGCCGAACACGGCGAGCTTGCTCGATGCGCTGCGCCAGATCATGGACGTGAATTTCGTAGCCCAAAACGCCGCCCAGCCCGCCGGTGAGAATCAGCTCTGGCTCGTCGGCCAGCTCACCCATCTGCAGCAGGGTGATTCACGCTCGGCGTGCCAGGATCTCGCCTCGCTGGACGTCTCAGGCCTCCACACCGGCACTGTCAACGTGCTCCGGGAGCTGAAACGACCGGAGGTCGTCAGAGGCATCGGCGAAATCGACGTCATGATGTTCGACGTCGTAGCCATGATGTTCGATGTCATTCTCGACGACAAAAAGATGCCGGCGCCCATGAAGGCGCTAATCGGTCGCTTACAGATTCCGATGCTGAAGGTAGCGATCCTGGATAAGGCGTTCTTCGCGAGGAAATTCCACCCGGCGCGAAAATTCCTCAATACCATTGCCGAGGCCGCAGTCGGCTGGAGTGAAAAGCAGGATCGCAACGACGCCTTGTACACGAAGCTGGAATCGATGGTCGAGCGAGTTCTGGACGAGTTCGATGAACGTGTCGAGGTGTTTGCAGAGGTTCTCGACGAGCTCGAGCGTTTTCTGGACGAGCAAGAGACCGAGGCCGAGAACAGCGCAAGCGCCTTTGCGCATGCCATCGAGGGACGCGAGCAGCTCCGGCTTTCTCGAGACAAAGCGGAGGAGCAGGTACAGCGGTGCCTGAATCAACCCGGCATCTACGAAGTCGTCCGCGATTTTCTCACCAGCCACTGGAAGGAGCTGCTTTTTATTCGCTACTTCGACGAGGGAGATAACGGCGAGGGTTGGACCACAGCGGTTCAAACAATGGATGATTTGGTCTGGAGCGTAGCGCCGAAGAGCCTCGATCAGGACAAAAAGCACTTGAGCGACATTCTGCCGATCCTGCTGCGGCGCGTCAGGGACGGTATGAAGCAGATCGGAACGCCTCCTGACGCCGGCGCCAGATTTCTCACCGCTCTTAAGAAGCTGCACATCGCAGCGATTCGAAACGAAATCTGCGCGGAGAATGTCTATCTGACCGCTGAAGCATCCGCCGCCAACGGCTCAGACAGCACGAGCGATATCGTCATCGAGGACCTGGCCTCCGACAGCATGGATCTCCATTGGCCGGACGAGGAGCCTTACAGCGTCGAGGAGCTGTCATTGATCAGGCTTGCCATCCAGAGAGCCAACGAGGTCATTTACGGCACGGCCACGTCGCGACCCGAGTGCACGGGAATGGGCACCACCCTGGTGGCCGCGCAGTTCCACGATAACCGGCTCACGGCCGCCCATGTCGGCGATGCACGCCTCTATCGTCTGCGCGGGGACGTCTTCCAACGCCTGACCGCTGACCACTCGCTTCGTCAGCACCTCGTGAACAAGGGCATTTACACTGCCGAGGAAGTCGAGCGGAAAGTGCACAGCAACATCATCACGCGGGCGATAGGCCCGGAAGCCAGGATCGAGGTGGACGTGCAGGAGATCGCGACCCAGCCGGACGACATTTACCTGCTCTGCTCAGATGGACTCACCGACATGGTCGACGACGTGACGTTGGCGGAAATCCTCAGCGAGCACTTCGTGGACCTGCCCACCGCCAGCCGGGCGCTCGTCGATGCCGCCAACGAGAGCGGCGGGTGTGACAACATCTCGGTCATTCTGGCCCGCGTGACAGGCGCGGTCCCGGCTTCGACCTGGAAAAGCGACATCGCACAAATCGACATGTATGGCCTGACCGACGTGGGTCGCAAGCGATCGCACAACGAGGACCACATCGCGTTGGACGCCGCTCACGGCATTGCCATCGTCGCCGACGGTATGGGCGGTTGCAACGCGGGCGAAGTCGCCAGTGAGATGGCTGTCAAGATTATTCTCGAAGCGCTTCGAAACGGCAGCGTCGATACCATCGGCATCACGAGCGGCGAAGGCACGCGCACCTGCAGGGTGACGGGCGATGACCGGCTGATGGAAACGAACGCCGCTGGAAGCACGCTCGTGAGCCGTCACGGCGGTGACATCGTCATCGAGGGGCTCGGCACCGACATCGCCTACGGTGCCCAGGAGGAGGATGAGTTCACAGACATCGTGCGCAGCCTGGACATCGGCAGCTGGGTCGAGTTCTATCACGTGGACGGCAGCACGACACGCGCGCGGCTAACGTGGGTAAGCCCGGAAACGGGCCGGTATCTGTTCACCGACCGAAAGGGTATGAAGGTGGCCGAGTGCACCGTGCACGGCCTCGCCGTGGAGATGAAGCGCAGCAGCGTGGCGGTCATCGAGGACGTGCCCCTGTTCGACCGCATTATCGGCACCATCAAAGAGCACCTCCACGCGGGAACCGCGCGGCCTCACTGAGGGATCACCGATCCGCTCCTTTCAGAGCTTGCAGAGCTGCAGCCCGAGCTCGACGTTGGCCTCGAGTGTCGTCTCGTTGCTGACCACGGCAACGCTCGCAATCTCCGGCTCGAGATAGCGCTCGGCGACCCGCCGCAGGTCGTCAATGCCGACCCGCATCACCGCACGTCGAAACGCGCGCCGGTGCGCCGGATTGCGTCCGTGTCGCGAGCCGAAGTAGGCCGCTATCGCTTCTCCAGCAGGCGACTCCGGCCGATCGATGTCACTCAGCACACGCAGCACCGCCTCCTCGACCTTGCGCGCCTCGTGCCGCTCCTGCACGAGCCAGGCAACCGCACGATCGAAATCGGCGAGTGTCTCCGCGAGTCTCGGATCGCGGTATGAATAGAATCGCATGACCCCGCTCGAGGCGCTGTAGCTCGCGCCCCCGCCGTAGGCACCGCCCTGCTCGCGTATGCTTCGATGCAGGTAACCGTTGGTGAGATAGGGCCCGAGCACCATCAGCGCGGGCGCGTCGGCGTGGGACTCGTCCACGGCCGCGTACGCCTTGGCGCAGAAATTGACCTGCGTGTTGACACTCCAGCCCTGCGCAATGCGCTCAGCCGTCCAGTCGAAAGCGAACATATCCCGCGAGGCTGCGCACGTCGACGCGCCCTCCCACACCTCCGAGAGCGATGCGCGCAGCCCCTCGTCACGGCCGATCTCGCCGATAAGCAGAAGCTGGCGCGGCGCGTCGAGGAGCGCGTCGCGAATTTGCTCGAGCCTGGCGGCGAAGTCGCCGAGAGTGCGCTCGTCATCGAGCGCGGCGTCGAGGCCCTTGAGCCGATGCAGCCCCTCGAGGCCGTCCCACCGGTGGTCGAGCATGGCGGCCGGTGAGAATCCGGCGCTTGCCGCGGACATGGCGAGGGAGTGGCCCGACTGGGTGAGCGATGCCTCACCCTCGGCGTGGAACTGAGCGATGAGCTCGCGCAGGCGCGCCGGCTCATCGAAGCGCGCGCCGGTGAGAATGTCCTTGAGCAGCGAGGAGAGCCCCCTCTCGTTGCGCGCCAGTGCCTTGCCTGCCAGCACGAACATACCGCGCACGCGGCCGAGATCGTCCACGTGGGATCGATAAGAGATCCTCGCGCTCACGCCACCGCTGACAGCGGCCTGCCTGGCCTGCATACGCAGATAGTCCTCGTCGCCGGCGCCGACCTCGGTCACGCAGTCGCAGAACAGCCCGAGAACGTCGACGAGCTCCGGTGCGAGCGGAGGAAGATCCACGGCGACCTGCTGATATACGAGGCCGTTGGTGCCCTGCGCGTACCAGCTGAGGGGCATTGTGCCGATCCGCTGCGACGCGCCCTCCGGGATGACGCGGTCATCGGGAACGTCCTCCAGGCCGACCCGCGGCAGCAGCTCGGCGTTTTCCTCCTGTTCCTGACGCGTCTTGAGCGCGGCTGCCTGCTCGATGATGCGGGCCCTGTCCGCTTCGTTCAGGCGCTGCTTACGTTCCTCGAGCTCGCTCGCGAGCGACTCCGCGCGCTGTGCGCTCAGACGCTTGTCCGGTGACATGGTCAGACGCACCCGGTGGGTGTTGTCGATGAGCATGGTTCGCACCAGGGATTTGATGAATCCCGGGTCCTCGATGGATCGCCGAAGCTCCTCCAGCGCGTCGTCGATGTCGAGCGCCTCCACCGGATCGCCGCCGTGCAGATATGTCGGCAATACCCTCATCATGAGCTGCAGACCGTAGGGAAAACGACCGCCGCCGACCTCGCGCTGCGCGAGCTCCACCTGGTGCAGAACCGATTGCACCTGCTCGAGCGGCACTCCATCGCGCGCGACACTCTCGAGCACCTCCATCACCTGGCTCTCGATGGCTTCGGCGTGCTCCGGATCGGTCCCCTCGAGACCGCAATGGAAGGTCGCTTCACGCGTGGAATCATCGAGACCGCAGAGCTCGGACGGTGCGCTGCCAAGCTTTGTCGTCTCGAGGAACTTGCGCAATGGCGATGCGCTGTTATCGAGGAGCACGCCGGAGAGAAGGTGAGCCTTCAACATCTCAGATACATCGTCGCTGCGCCCCAGTAGCCAGCCGATCACGACATGCGTGCGACGCGCGGTACCCTCGTCTTCGTCGAAACTGTACCTGCTCTCGACCGCGACCGGCTTCCGATAGCGCCGCTCATCAGCAATGCTGACGGCGTGATTCCCGTGCTCGTACCTCGACAGCACGCAGGTCTCGAATTTCTCGTGGTGCTCCCCGACGGGGAAGCTTCCGAAGGTCATGAAAAGCGCGTTGCTCGGATGGTAGTGGGTCGAGTGAAAATCCTTCAGCTGCTGATAGCCGAGATGCGGGATCTCCTCGGGCTCCCCACCGCTGTTGAAGTGATACGTTATGGTGGGAAAGAGGTGCGACTTCAATGTCTGGTCTACTTGCGCAATCGGCGAGCTCATCGCCCCCTTCATCTCGTTGTAGACGACGCCGCGGATGGTCAGGTCGGAATCCGGATCCTCCGGCTTGTCGAATTCCAGCCTGTGCCCCTCCTGGGCGAAATCGAGGGAATCCAGTAACGGAAAAAAAACGGCGTCCAGATAGACGTCGAGCAGATTATCGAAGTCCTTGCGGTTCTGAGTCGCGAAAGGGTATGCAGTCCAGTCCGATGCCGTGAACGCATTCATGAACGTGTTCAACGATCGCCTGAGCATCATGAAGAAGGGATCCCGAACCGGGTAGCGCTGGCTTCCACACAGCGACACGTGCTCTAGCACGTGCGCAACGCCGGTGCTGTCCTGGGGAACCGTGGGCAGGGCCACCAGAAAGGCATTGTTGGTGTCAGCCGCCGCGAGATGAATATGGCTGGCCCCGGTCGCCACGTGGCGATACTGCTCGAGTGTCACATCGAGCGAGGGGATGTGCTCACGGCGAATCGACTCGAAGGCCGGATGCGTCATGATTCGGCACCGACGGCGAGCTCTCGGGCGGTCACGACCGACGCGTAGGGCACACTGAGGGCGGCCATGAAAGCCGCGTGCACGTCCCGGGCGGGGATAGTCCTGCCCTCGAACTGCAAATCCCGGGTCGCGCAGGCATCCGAGACCACGATGCACGAGAATCCGAGGTCGAACGCCGCCCGCGTCGTGGCATCGATACACATGTGACTCATCGCACCGCAGATAACGAGACTCTCGGTGTTGTCGTCGCGCAACGTTTCCAACAATGCCGTGTCACGAAAGCTGTTGGGAAAATTCTTCTGAATCACGGGCTCGCCGCCGGCCGGAGCGACACTGGTGTGGGTCTCGGCGCCTTCGGTGTCCGGGATGAAAAACGTCGCGCCGGGACGAACGGACAAGTGCTGGATGTGGTAAACAGGGGCCTTCCTGTCCCGGAATTCCCCGAGAACGGTCGCCGCGGTCGCGGCCGCCGGCTGCATGGCGACCAGCTCCATGTTCCCGCCCGGAAAGTAATCGTTTTGAATATCGACCAGGACCAGTCCGGTTTTCACTTGCGCGCCTCGAGTTTGGTAAGGGCGGTGATTATAAACGTTCGCCGAGCCGATTGTTGATGTGGACATCGGCGGCGCTGTGGCTCTCGTCGAGGTCGAAAACGATGTCGGCACGCGAGGGCATCTCCTCGAGAATGTGCCGCGTGAGCCGTTCGTAGTGCATGATGAAACGGTCCACCTGCGCGTCGGTCATGATTCTCGTGGCCGCGCCTTTTGCATCCTCGGCCGCCGCCTCGGCAAGCTTGTGCTCCTGAAGCCGCCGCCATTCGAAGACCCGCTGCATGGTATCAACGCGCAGCAGAATCAGCACGTCTATGCGCGCAAAAAGCTCCCGGTATTCAGCGCCGAGGTGCTCGTTGACGGTGCGCCGCCAGACGCCGTCGGGGTCCTCCTCGCGCTCGAGGCGATTGACGGGATCGGTCAAGGCCGCTTCCGCCTGAGGCGCTGCTCCAACGCACCATCCCTCGAAGAGCAGCGTGCCGACCGGCCCATCATGGCGTTTCCATTTCTCCGCGGGCAGCCGCGTGTCGAGCGCCTTGTCGAATACGGGCAGCCTGATCGTCTCGCCCTCTCGAAGCGATACGAGCCGCCCGATGGTCGACAGTCCGAGCGCAACGTCGTGGGTTCCCGGAACGCCGCGGGTGATGAACAGCGGGTGCACGTCCCGCGCCAGCTGCTCGCGACGCTCTCGGGTCTCGTAGATGTCGTCGATGGACAATGCCACCGCCACCTCGTCGAATGCCTCGCGCATCACCGTGGCGAGCAGACGGCAGAACGTCGACTTGCCCGAGCCCTGGGCGCCGCACACGCCGACCACCTGGGCGCGCGCCATGGTGCCGCGCGCCCTGCGCAGCCAGGCCGCGAGGGGCAGATAGAGCGACGCGAGCAGTGGCGAGAGATCGTTGTCGATACGCATTGCTTCGCATTCGGCGCGAAACGCCGCTGCGCAGCGCTCGGCCAGCGCCGCGAGGCGCGCTTCGGTGAGAAAAAGCTGATCCGAGGGCCAATTCATTTCGATCAAGGTCCGCTAAGATACGCGGGGTCATCAGCGAGACTGGCGTTCGACCCGACGGCCACCTACGCTTCTCTGAAGCCCCGTAACCGCTCGATGGGCCCAGGGCAGGAGGCGCACGTGAGACAATTCCCGATGAGTCGCATCACCGGTTCACCACCCGTGCAACGAAAAACCCGGTGGCAAAGCCGGACTGTCATGCGGCCTGTCATGGCTGCGCTGCTGGTCGCTTCCTTTATTCTGACGCCGCCGGCATTGGCCCAGGAGGACTACGAAACCGGCAAGCGCGCCTATCTCGCTGGCGATTATGCCGAGGCCTTGCGCATATGGCAGCCCCTGGCCGACCAAGGCAACAAATTCGCCCAGTTCAGCCTCGGCAGCCTCTATTTCGAGGGCTCAGGCGTCGACAAGAGCATGGAGGCTTCGGCAAAGTGGTTCCGTCTCGCCGCGGACCAGGGCTATGCGCCGGCGCAGTTCAACCTGGGCAATGCCTACAAAAACGGTAACGGCGTCGAGCAGGACGACCTGAAGGCCGCCGAGTGGTGGCGCAAGGCCGCGGACCAGGACTTCGCGCCGGCGCAGTTCAATCTCGCCACGCAGTACTACTTCGGGCGCGGCGTGCAGAAGGACGAGGAGACCGCCATCCGCTGGTACCGGCGGGCGGCGGATAACGGTCATGCGCAGGCGAAGCGGCTCTTCAGCATGACCGATTCGCCGGCCAGCCGGCCGCAGGCAGGCTCGACGCAAGTGGCTGTCGCGAGCACGCCGGCACCGGCCGGGAGCGCCTCGCCGGCGGCGGCAACGGCAACGACGACCGCCGCCGCTGCCGGGAGCCCGGCGATGCCGAGCCCATCCGCTCCGGCGGCGGAGGCCGCGGCTGGCGGTGTGCGCGACCAGGGCTGGCTTCTCGCCCAGGAGCCCGATGACTACACCCTGCAGCTGCTGGCCACCAACGACGAGGCGCAGGTACGCGCCTTTCTCGACAAGCACACCTTCAGCGAGCCGGTCGCCTATTTCGCTTTTCAGCGCGACGGCAAGCAATGGTATGCCGCCGTTCACGGCGCCTATCCCGGGAAAGCCCAGGCCCAGAATGCGGTCGCGGCGCTGCCACCCGACGTCGGAAAGAATCCGCCCTGGATCCGTCAGTTCGAGGGAATTCAGAAGCTCATCAAGGCGCCCTGAGCCTAGAGGCGCCGGCTGGATTCGGCAGAAGACGCCGCAGCGCGCGCGTCCAGCGTCGCGAGCAGCGACTCCGGATCGGCGGCGACCGAGTACAGATCGCGGATGCCCGCATCGGCAAAGCCCTGCTCGATGACCCGGTCGATGAGCGCCTCGAAGCTGGACCAGTAATCATCGATGCTCAGCACCGCAATGGGCTTGCCGTGCAGCCGCAGCTGCTTCCAGGTGATGATCTCGATGGTCTCGTCGAGGGTGCCGAGACCGCCGGGAAGGATGGCGAAGGCGTCGGCGAGCTCGAACATGCGCTGCTTGCGCGTGTGCATGCTGTCGACGACCACGAGCTCGGTGAGGGACGGATTGCCGACTTCCCGGTGCATGAGAAATTCCGGGATCACACCCGTGACCTCGCCGCCGTGATCCAGCACCGACTGCATCATCACACCCATGAGTCCGATGCTGCCTCCACCGTAGACGAGACGCACGCGGTGATGGGCGAGAAGCCGCCCGAGGTGCTCGGCCGCCCGCGAGTAAGCCGCATCGGCGCCGGTTCTCGAGCCGCAGAATACGCACAGGCTGCGAAGGTGCTTCATCGTTCCTCGAGATCGTTGATCGCGCGCAGCCGCTCGAGCTCGTTCGGCCCGATGGGAAAGGCCTGGGCGAATCCTCGCACGAACACGCCGCCGCGCGGCTGGAGCCGGAACAGCCTGAAGTCCTCGAGTGGCCGAATCAGCTCGGCGACGTCCCCGAATTTGCGCTCGAACAGATCCAGTATCCTTTCCCACTCGGGCGAGTGCCTGGCGACGACATCGGCCTCGGCCTCGAAGCTCAAGCGTTTACGCGCGAAGAGCTGCTTGCTATGTTCCTCCGCCTGCAAAAACATGACACTCACCCGCTGCGTCGCCAGCAGATTAGCCGTGTGCGTGGACAGATCGCTCAGATTGACATAAAACGCATTGTCGTCGATGCGCACGAACGGCGCATAGCTCGCGTCGGGAACGGCATCGGCGCTTGCCGTTGCCATGATGAGAGAGCGAAAACCGGCGAGGAATTCGCCGGCTTCCTCGAGGACGGACTCGGTGGTCTCACGATACCGGTTGGATTTGTCGCTGGCCTCTGCCACGTATCGTTCACCGCGCGGTTGAAGTGGAAGCGCTAGCCACGTCGCTTCTGCCCCCGGGCGTGTCGGCGCTGGCCGCCACGGGGCTGGTCGCGCTCAGTCTTTTGACCTCCGCGCTCACCGCGGCCGCCGGTATCGGCGGCGGGCTGCTGCTGTTGAGCGTCATGGCCACTTTTCTGCCGCCGGCGATCCTGATTCCGACCCACGGTGTCGTGCAGCTCGGCTCGAACGCCGGTCGCGCCGCCCTCATGCGCCGGCAGATCGATCGCCATATCGTCGTCCCGTTCGCGCTCGGCTCGTTGCTCGGCGTCGCCGTCGGCGCAAAGCTGTTCGTCGCCCTGCCGACGCCGACGCTGCAGATCGTGCTGGGTATGTTCATCCTCGCCAGCGTCTGGCTGCCGAAGCTCAAGACTTCGACCATTCCCAATCGGGGCTTCGTCGTGGTCGGCATGCTCGGCAGCTTCTGCACCATGTTCGTCGGCGCCACCGGGCCGTTCGTGGCGAGCTTCATCAGCCCGGATCGTCTCGAGCGCCACGCGGTGGTCGCCACCCACGGCGCCTGCATGACCCTGCAGCACACCCTCAAGGTCGTCGCCTTCGGCTTTCTCGGATTCGCGTTCCTGCCCTGGGCGCCGCTGCTGGTCGCCATGATCGGCGCCGGCTTTGTCGGAACCCTGATTGGCAGACGCGTGCTCGACCGCCTGCCCCACGACGTATTCGCGCGCTTCTTCAAGGTGGTCCTGACCTTACTCGCGCTGCGCCTGCTCTACGCCGCCGTCGCCTCCTGGTGATGCGCGCTCAGCTGCACCGATCGGCGTGCAGTCTTGCGGTCGCCTCGGTCGCCAGTGCCATGACCGTCATTCTCTGTCCAGAAGGGGCCACAGGGTAACGGAGGCGGGCCCAGAGGACAACGACGCCGCGCCGGCCGCCGTTGCAGACGCGTTCCGTGCAGGCCATGCGCGGCGTTCGGCATCGTTGTGTGCGCGCGGGACGCGCGATCGATGCGCTGCAGGAGCGCGATGCAATCCGCTTCTCTGCCCTCGCACTGAGCGATGGACGCGCTGCTCGTTGCATTGACTTGCCGGCGCTTTCGGCTTGTACTGGCGTCTTCGGCCGAGGTGCTTGCGCAGATTACGGAGCGTGTCCATGAGCGACCAACGTGCGCGGGCGGCGGCAGAGGCCATCTGGGCGAGCTGGGAGCGCGGGCAGCGCCTCGAGCGACTGCCGGACAGCTGCCGCCCCCGCAGTATCGAAGAGGGCTACGCGGCCCAGGCGATGCTCGAGGAAGTATCGGGCTCATCCAGCGTCGGCTGGAAGATCGCCGCCACCAACGTCACCGGCCAGCGCCACATCGGTGTGCAGCAACCCCTCGGCGGACGCCTGCTGGCGGTGAGAGTGGCCAAGGGCGACACGCCGATTCCCGTTGCCGACAACCACATGCGGGTCGCGGAGGCGGAGTTCGCATTCGTGCTCGCGCGCGACATCCCGCCGCGCGCGCAGCCCTACACCCCCGACGAGATCCTCGACTGCGTGGCCTCGCTGCATCCGGCCATCGAGCTACCCGACTCGCGCTTCCGGGACTTCGCCTGCGCCGGCGGCGCGCAGCTCGCCGCCGACGATGCCTGTGCCGGCTGGTTCGTGGCGGGCGAGGCGGCGACCGCCGAGTGGCGCGAGCTGGATCTCGCGGCGCATCCGGTATCGCTCGCCGTCAACGGCCGCCAGGTGACCTGCGGGCGCGGCGCCGACGTGCTCGGCGGGCCGCTGGTGGCGCTCGCCTGGCTCGCCAACAGCCACGGCCTGCGCGGCTGCGGCCTCGAAGCCGGTCAGATAGTCACCACCGGGGTCTGCGGCGAACCCTCGCCCATCGGCCCCGGCGATTCGGTATGCGCCGACTTCGGCGCACTCGGCCGGGTCGCGCTCGAGCTGCAAAGCTGACCCCATGGACTACACCCGCATCCGCATCGAGCCGCTCTCCCCCGCCCTCGGCGCCGAGGTGAGCGGGGTCGACCTCTCCGGCACGCTCGACGACACGCTGATCGCCGAGCTTCGGCACGCGTTTCTCACCCACCTGGTGATCTTCTTCCGCGATCAATCCCTGAGCCCGGATCGCTTCCTCGCCTTTGCGCGCTGCATGGGCGAGCCGAGCGAGTACCCCATGGTCAAGGGCCTCGACGGCTATCCGGAGATCACCGAGGTGATCAAGAAAGAAAATGAGCGCGTCAACTTCGGCGGCATCTGGCATTCGGATACGACCTACCTGGAAAAACCGCCCATGGGCACCATGCTGCTCGCCCGTGAGGTGCCGCCGGTCGGCGGCGATACGCTCTTCGCCAACATGTTCCTGGCCTACGAGAGCCTGTCGCCCGGACTCCAGCGCCTGCTCGACGGACTCACCGCCATCAACACCTCGGACAAGGACATCGCGGCGGCGACGCGCGCCGATCGCGTGCGCGATCGGCCGGGCGGATCCGGGCAAACGGTGAACAGCGCCGAGCATCCCATCGTGCGCACCCACCCGGAGACCGGTCGCAAGGCCCTTTACATCAATCCCGGACACACGGTCCGCATCGCCGGATTCAGTGAGCAGGAGAGCGCACCGATTCTCGAGTATCTGTACGCGCAGCAGATCCGTGTGGAGTTCACCTGCCGGTTCCGCTGGCGGGTCGGCTCGCTGGCGTTCTGGGATAATCGCGCGGCGCAGCACTATCCTCTGAACGACTACCACGGCTACCGCCGCGCCATGCAGCGCATCACCCTCGCGGGCGATCGCCCGCGCTAACGTGTCGACGTCGATCACCGCCTTCCTGCTCACCCGCCAGTGGCGCGATGTGGGCGACGGCCTCGAAATCGTGCTGTGGGCGGTATCCGGGAACGGCCCGGTGCGGGTCGTCGTCGACGATCAGCGCGCCGTCTGCTTCATCGAGAGGGACACGCCGCTCGACGCGCGCGAGATCCACCCCGGGCGCGACGAGCGCAAGCCTCTCGCACTCGAGACGCTCGAAGGCATACCGGTAGACGGGCTCTACTTTCGTTGTCAGCGGGATCTCGTGGCGGCGCGCGACAGCCTGCGCGGGCGCGGCGCGATCCTCTATGAATCCGATCTCAAGCCCGCCGATCGTTTCCTCATGGAGCGCTTCGTGCACGCTGGGCTCGAGCTGCGCGGCGAGGCGCGGCAGATGCCGGGCTATCTCGAGTTTCGAAATCCGGCCATCAGGGCCGCCGAGCACCGCCCGCACCTGTCCCAGGCTTGCATCGACGTGGAGAGCGACGGGCTCTCCGGACAGCTCTACTCCATCGCCGTGCACGGCGGCGATGACGCGGTCGTGTTCATGATCTCCGACACCGCGATCGATGTGGAAGGGGCCCGCGTCGAGCTGTGCACCGACGAGCGCGCCCTGCTCGAGGCTTTCTTCGCGTGGCTGGCATCGAACGACCCGGATCTGATCCTCGGATGGAACGTGGTCAACTTCGATCTGGATCTCATCGAGCGCCGTTGCCGCGCGCTGGGCGTCGAGTTCGCCGTCGGACGCGGCACCGATCGCGCCACCATCCTCGCGCCGCAGGGCCCGCGCGGCACGCGGGTCGCGCGCCTGCCGGGACGCGTGGTGCTCGACGGCATCGACTGGCTGCGGGCGGCATTCTGGAACTTCGAGAGCTTCGAGCTCGAGTCCGTGGCCCAGGCGCTGCTCGGACGCGGTAAGCACGATCTCGGCGCCGAAGCGGCCGGCGACGACAAGATCGCTGCCATCAACCGTCTCTACCGTCAGGATCGCGCGCGGCTCGCCGCATACAACATCGAAGACTGCCGACTGGTGACGGCGATCTTTGCGCACACCGGGCTCGTGGATTTCGCGCTGCGCCGCGCCGAGCTCACCGGTCTCGCCATGGACCGGCTGGGCGGATCGGTGGCGGCCTTCGACAATCTCTACCTGCCGCGCCTGCACCGGCGCGGGCGGGTGGCACCGGACGTGGGCGACGCGGCGGCCGGGCCGGGCAGCCCGGGCGGCTACGTCCTGGATTCCGCGCCGGGACTCTACGACAACGTGCTGGTGCTGGACTTCAAGAGCCTCTACCCGAGCATCATCCGCACCTTCCAGATCGATCCGCTCGGCCTGGCGGTGCCCGGCGACGACGCCGTGCCCGGCTTTCTCGAGGCAAGCTTTGCGCGTCAGGGCGCCATTCTCCCGGAGCTCATCGAGGAGCTCTGGCAGGCCCGCGACGAGGCCAAGCGAAACCGGGACGCGGCGCTCTCCCAGGCGGTGAAGATCCTCATGAACTCCTTCTACGGCGTGCTCGGCTCACCCGGCTGCCGTTTCTACGACGCCCGTCTCGCCAGCAGCATCACGCGCCGCGGGCACGCCATCATTCAGACGAGCCGCGATCGCATCGAAGCGCAGGGGCACGCGGTGATTTACGGCGATACCGACTCGCTGTTCGTGCTTCTCGGCGGCGACGTGGACGAGCGAGAGGCAAACGCCGTCGGTGCCGATCTCGCCGCAACGCTCAACGCCTGGTGGCGAGAGCGGATTGCGAAGGAATTCCGCCTCGACTCGTTTCTCGAGATCGAGTTCGAAACGCTTTACCTGCGCTTTCTCATGCCCACCGTGCGCGGTGAGCAGACCGGCAGCAAGAAACGCTACGCGGGCCTGGTGCGCACGCCGGACGGCGGCACCGACGTGATCTTCAAAGGTCTCGAAAGCGTACGCACCGACTGGACGGCGCTCGCGCGGCGCTTCCAACGCGAGCTCTACCGGCGGGTTTTTCTCGGTCTGCCTTTCGAGGAGTACCTGCGCGAGACGCTCGCCGACCTGCTCGCGGGCAGGCTCGACGAGGAGCTCGTCTACCGCAAGCGCCTGCGCCGGGCTATCGACGAGTACACGCGCAACGTGCCGCCCCACGTCCAGGCCGCGCGCAAGCTGGACAAGCCGGGGCGCTGGATCCGGTACGTGATCACCGCGAACGGCCCCGAGCCGGTGCGGGACGGCATTCCCAAGCCGGACTACGAGCACTATCGCGAACGCCAGCTGGCACCGGCCGCCAACGGCATCCTGCACTTTCTCGATACCAGCTTCGAAGCCATCACCGACGCGCAGCTGGCGATCTTCTGACCCGCCGATGCCGCGCCGGGGGCATCCCGGATGGAAAATTCGTGCATGCGTTGTACACTCAGTGAGCATGAAACGTACACGCGGTGAGCCCTGCCCATGCAGCTGAGTCCTGACGACCGGCGCTTCTTCGCGGCCGTCGCCGAGATCATTTTCTCCAACCCCTTCGACGACGCCCGCGCCGAGGTCCGAGCCCTAATCCCGGATGCACCCGGGACCGGCGTCGGCCGCAAGCATCCCTTCGCGGCCCTTTTGCCCCCGGTGGAGGCCCGCTTGAGCGCGCTCGCCGCCGACGGCATTCGCGTCGTGCACGACGTGGCGTCGCGCGATCGCGATCTGTTCAGCCACGCTCTGCTGTTCCGCGCCTATCAACGCAGCGCAGAGCATTTCGACCGCCTCATCATCGAGCAGCTGGCCGCCGGCGACGAGCCTGCCGCGGCGCCTTTTGCACAAGCGCTGCTCGACGAGCTCAGCGCCTGCGGCTTCGCGCGCGACGACGCCGGCCGATACGTGGCGCTTTTCTACCAGATTCGAAGGGCGTACTACTTCATCGCCGATTCGCTGCTCGGCGACAGCCCCGCCATGAGACGCCTGCGCCACGCGCTGTGGAACAACGTCTTCACATCCGACGTGCGCACCTACGTCAACCACCTGTGGAACCGCATGGAGGACTTCTCCACACTCGTGCTCGGCGAGACGGGAACCGGTAAGACAGCGGCGGCGGCGGCCATCGGCCGATCGGGATTGATCCCCTACGACGAGAGACGCGGGCGCTTCGCCGCGAGCTTCACCAGCACCTTCGTCGCCGCGAATCTATCCCAGTACCCGGAGAGCCTCATCGAATCGGAGCTGTTCGGGCATCGCAAGGGCGCGTTCACCGGCGCCATCGACAACCACCGGGGCTTGTTCGAACGGCTCAGCAACTACGGTGCGCTGTTCCTCGACGAGATCGGCGAGGTATCGGTGCCGATTCAGATAAAGCTGCTGAACGTGCTCGAGCAGCGCCGCTTCTCGCCCGTGGGCAGCCACGAGCCAGTGCGTTTCGACGGCCGGGTCATCGCCGCAACCAACCGATCGCTCTCGCAGCTCCGCGAAAGCAACGCTTTTCGCGACGATTTCCTCTACCGCCTGTGCTCCGACGTGATCGAGGTGCCGCCGCTGCGCAAGCGCATTGAGGAGCATCCCGCCGAGCTCGAGCAGCTGGTCTCGCTGATCATCGCGCGCGCCACCGGTGAAGCGTCGCCGCCGCTCACCGACAGGGTGGTCACGTCACTGGAGGCATCGCTGCCCGATGCCTATCCATGGCCGGGCAACGTGCGCGAGCTCGAGCAGGCCGTGCGGCGCGTGCTGCTCAACGGCCGCTACGACGGCGCCACCGCCGGCAACGACGAAGACGCCGAGGACGCGCTCGCGCAGGCTCTGCGCGAGGGCCGCGTGACGGCGACCGAGCTCACCAGCCGCTACTGCCGGATGCTCTATGCGCAGCTGGGATCCTATGAGCAGGTGGCACGGCGCATCGATCTCGATCGGCGCACGGTCAAGAAATACATCGGCCGGGAAAGCGACTGAGATCTTCGCTCAGCCGAGATCCACGATCTGCGGCGCGTGTTGCGCATGGGCGAGAAAACGCAGCAGATCGTCGCCCGAGATGGCCGTCGTCATGGCGTTGTCCAGCGGGTGAAAGTTGAGCGGATCGTGCGCGAGCAGACCCGCGTCGAGCACCATCTGCACGGCCGCCTGGCGGTCGTTGATCACGGCGAACGGCGTGACCGCTCCCGGCACCACGCCCAGGTGGCGCATCAGACGCTCGGCACTGGCGAAAGAGAAACGCCCTGCCTCGAGGCGTGCCGCGAGCGCCTTGAGATCGATGTCTCGGTCCTCGAGGCACGTGACCAGCCACATGCGCCCTTTCTTGTTGCGCAGAAACAGATTCTTGGAATGGCCGCCGGGAAAGTCCGCGCGCAGCTCTCTCGACTCCGCCACGGTGAACACCGGCACGTGCCGCACGGTGCGGTGCACGATGCCGAGGCTGTCGAATCGCTCCAGCAGATCGGCGCTTGAAAGCGGCGCGCTACCGTCGGCGAGGACGGGCTCGGGGGACGCTTCGGCGTTCATGGCGCGCGACCATAACAAGTCCGGCCGGCCGGCGATAGCTCGACCCGGGCCCGTGACCCGGTAGAATAGCGCCGCGCTGTTCGCTGTTTTGGAAAAACGCATGTGATCAGGCTGACCTGTCTGATAGCTGTTGCGGCCACCCTTGCTCTGCAGGCGGGCACCGCCGCGGGGCAGAGCCCCCCGGTGCCGGCTGTCGCCATCGGCGAGCCCGCCCCCGAGTTCTCCGCCGTCGACGAGCACGGAAACCGGCGGCGGCTTTCGGACTACCGCGGCTCGCACGTGATCCTCGAATGGACCAATCGGGACTGCCCGTTCGTCAGGAAGCACTACGACTCCGACAACATGCAGTCGCTGCAGGACGACGCGCGCGCCAGGGGGGCCGTCTGGCTGACGGTGACCTCGACGGCGCCGAGTCATCCGGGCTACATGGATGCCGGTGGGGCCGAGCGCTTCCGCAACCGCTACCGTGCGCGGCCGACCCTGATTCTGCTCGACCCGGACGGGCGCATGGGGCGCCAGTACGACGTCGAGGTCACGCCGCAAATTTTCATCATCGATGCCGCCGGTGTGCTCGTCTATATGGGCGGCATGGACGACAAAGCCACCGTCCGCGCCGCCGATGTGCACCAGGCCACCGACTACGTCGGAGCGGCGCTCGACGAAGCCCTGGCGGGCAAGCCCGTATCACGCTCCATCACCCGCCCCTACGGCTGCCCAATCGTATACTGACCGGTGGTGGGCAGAGGCTGGGGAATCGCCATGGCCGTGCTCTCGGCGCTCTGCTATGGCGCGGCGCTGCCGCTTTCGCGACTCGCCTACGATCACGGCGCCAATGCGCTGACCATCATGACGCTGCGCTACCTGGCGATCGTCGTGCTGCTCGGGCTGTGGCTGCATGCCACCGGCACGCGCTTTCGCATGGCGCCGCGATTGATGCTTGCGTGCGCCGCGGTCGGCGTGTGCTTCGTCGCGATCTCCGGGGGCACGCTCGCCTCGGTGAGCTTCATTCCCGTAAACCTGACGGTAGTGGTGTTCTACACCTACCCGATGATGACGCTGCTGGTGGTGAGCGCCATCGAGCGGCGTAGACCCGGCACCCTGGAGCTGCTCGCGATCGTCCTCGCTCTGCTCGGCGTGGGCCTGGCCGTGCAGGTGAGCTTCGAGACCCTGAATACGGCCGGCGTCGGCTTCGCGTTGCTGGCGGCGGTGGGCGTGGCCGGCTCGTTCCTCATCGCGAGCCGCACCATCGCGGCAGCGGGCACGACGCGCACAACCTTCTACGCCTGCGCCATGGCCTTGCTCGGAGGCGCCACCCTGACGCTCGCATTCGACGCGGTGGCGCTGCCGAATTCGCCTTTCGGCGTTGCATTGATCGCCGTCGTCATCGCCGTCTTCGCCACCGCCGTCATCACCATGTTCGTCGCGGTGCGACTCATCGGACCCGTGCGCCTGGCGACGTTCCTGTGCCTCGAGCCCGTGATGGCGATTTTCATCGCCGTGCTGGCTCTCGACGAGCACCTGAAGAGCGGTCAATGGCTCGGCGTGGGCCTGGTCGGCCTGGCCCTGCTCCTCGCGAGCCGCCGGGAGACTTAACCCCACACGCGCTCTCGTCCGTTGACAGTACCCATGGAAGGGTACCGACACCGCCGACCGCTCGAGCCGGCCATGACAGGCCGCGGCACGGGCCGCAACGCGCCGCGGCTGGCCGCCGCGCTCGCCGCCGCGGTCATTCTCGCCGCCGGCCTGGGGCTGGCGGAATCCGCTCGCGAGGCGTTCGTGCACGCGCAGGGGCCGGCGCAATGGCAGGCTCCGCCGATTGCGCCGGGCGCGCGCCCGCACGAAGCCGAGGGCGCCGCCGGGGCGCTTCGCCTTGCCGAGAAAGCGCCGGCGTCGGAGCCCGTGCTCACCCGCCCGCCTGCGGCCCGCCTGCATGCCGATGCGGCGCCCGCCGACATGCCGCCGACCGAGCCGCTGTGGAGCAATCTCCCCGCCCGCGACGAGTCCGGCCTCCCGCGCTTGCAGGCGCGGCTGCCGGGGCGCGCAGCCGAGGCCAAGAACGAGGGCGATGCCGATCGGCAAGTCACCGGCGAGAGCGCCGCGAAGCGCGCGCGCGGACCCAGAGAAGCTGCGCGGCATTTTCTCGCCGCGCAGGAACGCCTGGCGGGGCTGCGGTTTCAGCCGCGTTCCGGCTACTGGGCCAACACCTACGTGCCGGGCGACCCCGCCATTCGTGTGCTGGAGGCGCGCCTGCAGGGCTGGAACCGCGGCGCGCTCGCCGCCCGCATCGGCGATGCGCGCCTGGAGACGGCGGTGCGGCAGGTCCGAATGCCCTTCGACGTGCCGCAGAACGCGGCCCTGGCCGCCTATCTGCACGCCGACAAGCGCGCCGTCGAAGGTCGTTCGCGGCTGCGGGTCCAGGTCGGCCTGCAGGCATCGCACAAGCGCAGCGGCCTGCGCCCGGCCATGAACGTGGGCGTGGTGCTGGATCTGCGCCGCCCCCTCGACGATGCCACCGGCGCGAAGCTGCGCGCTCTGTTGACGGCGCTCGCCAGGGCCCGTCAGCCCGGCGACCGGTTCTCCATCACCGTCGCCGGTCATCCCGGCGGGTTGCTGGTGGCGCCGGCCGATTTCCGCCACGGGCCCGTGCGCATCGCCATGCAGTCGCTGTTTGCGGACACGGTGCAAAAGCGCAGGCCGGCGATGGACCTGCTGGCCGCCCTGGCAACGGCCACCGAGAACGTGCGCCAGGGCGACGACGCTTCGGCACCGCTGGGTGCGAGTCTCGTGTTGCTGGTCTCGACGGCGCCTTTTACCGAGCAGCGTGAGCCGCTCGAGCGCATGGCCCACCAGAACGCGGTCGACGGAATCGCTCTGAGCGTCGTCGCCCTCGGAGACGGCGCCGATGTCGCCTCCATCGACCGGTTGGTGCTCCTCGGCCAGGGCCATCGGCGCGTGCTCAGCGCCGCCGAGGGCGCCGCGCAGCTCGTCGATCGCGAGCTGCACGCGGCGAGCCGCGCCGTGGCCCGCGCCGTGCGCCTGCGCATCCGCCTGGCACCGGGCGTCGAGCTCGTCGACGTGCTCGGCTCGGAGAATCTCTCCGCGCGCGCCGCCGGGCGCGTGCGCGAGGCCGAGCGCAGCATCGATCGGCGTCTTGCGCGCAACGTCGGCATTCGCGCCGACCGTGGCGAGGACGAGGAAGGCATTCAGATCGTCATGCCGAGCTTTTTTGCCGGTGACAGCCACGCCGTCCTCCTCGACGTGGTCGTGCCGGGGCCGGGACCGGTCGCCGACGTCAGCGTGCGCTACAAGGATCTCGTCTATCGACGCAACGGCGTGGCGCGCGCCCGGCTCGCCCTCGAGGACGGGCGCCGCGGTCCGGGGCCCCTGCAGCACAACGTGCTCAAGAACCAGCTCGCCCACGCGCTCGCGCGCTCGGCCGCAAGGGCAGGTGAGCAGCTGGATGGCGGAGATGCGACGGGCGCCGTGCAGACACTGACATGGGTGCGGGATCTCTTGAGCGGCATGCGCCTGGAGATCCGGGGCTTCGACGGTGACGACGCGCTTCGCGAGGACGTGGCGCTCCTCGATCGGTACCTGGAGCTGCTCGCTTCCCCGCAGCCGGTCGCCGGCCAGCACCGCCGGCACCTCGCCGACTCGCTGCGCTACGTCGCCCATCGACGATTGATTCCACCTTACAAGTAAACCACGCCGCCTACACAGGAGCTTGCAATCATGAGAACGCTACTGCTGACGCTGATGATCTGCATTGGCATGCCGAGCGCCGTGCAGGCGGCAACCGATCCGGACGGCGGCGAGGTGCGCGTACCGCTCGACACCTATCGGAGACTCGTCGAGCAGGCAAGCCAGGTGCCGAAACCCGCACCTGCCGCCTTTGCCATCGGCGTATCCCACGTCAACGTCACCGTCATCGACGACGAAAAGCACACCACCGCGCGCGTCGAGGCGACCATCGACATCGAGACGTTCGAGAACCAGTGGACACTGGTGCCGATCCTGCCGCCGGGCGCAGCGCTCGCCGGCGCCACGGTCAACGGTAGACCCGTGCAGCTCGTGCAGGGACGCGATGGTCTCGCGTGGAGCACCGACAAAGCCGGCACGGTGCAGATGCAGCTCAGCTACGGTATGGATGCGCGCCGCTCGGAGTCGGGCTACACCTTGGCGCTGCCGATTCCGCAGGCGGCCGCCACTAATTTCGTCTTGAGCTACCCCGGTGCGGACGTGGACCTGGCAATCATTCCCGCTGCCAATGTGGCGTCGACGCAGCGAGACAAGCAGACGTTTTTCACCGCCAAGATCCCGAGCACTTCCATCGTTCTGGTGACCTGGCGATCGGCCGCGCGCCATGCCCACGCCGTGAGCCGGGCGCGCTACACGGGCGAAATCCAGGGCGGGGCTCTCGTCTGGAACGCGATCTTCCATGTCGAGATATTCGAAGGCGAGTTCGTCAACCTGCCCCTCATGCCGAGCAGCGTGACGCTCGGTGAGGTGCGCGTCGACGGCGAGGCGGCAACCGTCATCGAGGAGAACGGGCACTTCGAGACCGTGGTCAAGGGCCGCGGCATGCACGAGGTCAGCGTCACGTTTCAGGTCCCGGTAACCACCGAAAACGGCCCACCGAGCGCGACGCTTCAGGTGCCACGCATTCCGGTCTCGCAGTTCGAGCTGAGCCTGCCCGGCAAGAAGGAGGTGAGCGTGACACCCGGGGCCAACGTCGTGACAACGCATGGCGAGAACGCGACGCTCGCGAGCGTTTTCGTGCCCATGAGCGAGACGGTGACGTTCTCGTGGATCGACGCCGTGCCCGAGGACGTGCGCGCCCAGGTGCGTGCCAACGCCACCCTGTACCACGCGGTGCACGCCGAGGAAGGGGTGCTGCACGTACGCGCTCTGGTGGTCTACGAGATCAATCGTGGCGATACCAACCTGCTCGAGCTCCGGGTGCCCAGGGATGCTCAGGTGACGAGCATCAAGGCGCCATCGGGCGGCGTATCCGACTGGACGGAGGCTACCGAGAGCGGCGATGCGCTGAAGACCATCAGCGTTTTCCTCGATCGTGCGGTGAAGGGCGAGTTCGCGCTCGACATCGCCTACGAGTATCTGCTCGGCGGCGGTGCCCGCGCGCTGGAGCCGATTCCCGTGCCGCTTCTTGCCGCCGAGGAGGTGCACCGGCAACGCGGCATGGTGGCGTTACTCGCCGGCCCCGAGCTCACCCTGCAGCCGATAAGCGAAGAGCGTATCGTGCGGGTCGGCGAGAATCAGCTGCCGGCCTTCGTGCGCAATCAGCTCAGCATGAGCGTCGCGCACACCTACAAGTACACCGGGCGTACGCCGGAGCTGGTGGTCAGCGCGGTGGCGCCCGAGCGAAAGCAGGGCAAGTTCGATGCGCAGGTGGACACGCTGATGTCCATCGGCGACGTCACCATGAAAGGCTCGGCGACGGTGGAGATCAACATCAAGTCGGGCGCGATACTCCATCTTGCCCTGCGTGTGCCGCCGAATGTCAACGTGCTCGACGTGACCGGACCGTCGATTCGCAGCTTCGACGTCGCCCCCGGAGAGCCCTATCAGGCCATCGACATCGATTTCACCCAGGAGATGGAAGGTCAATTTCGTCTCGAGGTGAACTACGAGCGCATCATGGCAGACGGCGAGCCGACCTCCGCAGTGCCGACCGTGAGCGTCGCCGAGGCCGAGGTGGAGCACGGCCGCATCGCGGTCGAGGCGTTGAGCGCCTTGGAGGTTCAGGCAGCGACCGTCGAGCAGCTGTCGTCCCTCGACGTCAACGAGCTGCCTCAGCAGCTTGTGCTGAAAACCACCAACCCGATCCTGCTCGCCTACAAGTACGTGCACGCCGAGCCGCCGTTTCGGCTCGCCCTGAAGATCACCCGGCACCGCGAGATCGACGTGCAGGTGGCGGCCATCGAGAAGGCAAACTACTCGACGCTCTACACCCGTGACGGCCTGGCAGTCAGCACGGCGCGTTTCGACGTGCGCAACAGCCGTCGCCAGTTCCTGCGGCTGGAACTTCCGCCGCAGACGCAGGTCTGGTCCGTGTTCGTCGACGGCAAACCGGAAAAGCCGGCCCTCGCCGACCCGACGGAGAAAGGCTCCGCAGTGCTCATCAAGATGATCAATTCCGCGACGGGATTCCCCGTGGAGATCGTCTACGCCACGCGGGCCGCCTCCATGGGCTTCATGGGCACGGTGAGCGGTCGCCTGCCGACGCCGGACATGGTGGTGACCCACACCAGATGGGACGTATATCTGCCCCATGGACCTCGTTACCGGAAGCCCGACAGCACCCTCGACCCGGTGATCAACGGGCGCGAGGTGCCGAGCGCCGCCTTGAACGAAGAGCTCGCCCGCGCGCGCAGCGCCAAAGGCGTGGTGATGGGCGAGCCGCTGCGCTTGAGCGTGCCGACTCAAGGGGTGCATTTCTCCTTCGAGAAGCTCTATGCCAACCAGTCACCGCGGCCGGCCGGCTTCTCCATGGGCTACACGTCCATGGAAGGAAACCGCCTCGGTCTCGCCGCGAGCCTGCTCGGCGTGGTGGTGCTTTGGATCGCAATCGTCGCCATCGGCGGCTATCACGAGCGCGTGCCGCGCGCAGCCGCAGTGGCGCTGCTGGTCGTTGGAGTCGCCAGCGTGGTGGCAGCGATCGGCTACATGGGCACCGACCCCGCGCCGGCGGCGGCCCTTGCGCTGGTCGTCGCGGCAGCCATCGGCATCTGGCTCGGCGCGCGGCGCTATGCGGGCCGGCGCACGGCCGGCACGGACTGAGCGTGGCCGAGGCGGCCACCGCACTTTCCGCTGGATGGCTCGAGATGTTAAGGTTCGCGGCGCATGCCTTCGTTCAACCCCATCGCGAATCTCTTCGGCGCATCACCGGTAAGGCCGCTGCAGAAACACATGGCCAAGGTCGTGGAGTGCGCCTCACAGCTCGAGCCGCTGTTCGACGCGGTCGTCCGAGCAGATGCGCCGGGGGTGAACAAAGTCCAGGAGCGCATCGTCGTGCTCGAGCACGAAGCCGACGATCTCAAGCACGATCTGCGTCTGCGCCTGCCGCGCAGCCTGTTCCTGCCGGTGGAACGCCGGGATCTGCTCGAGGTGCTGACGATGCAGGACAACATCGCCAATCGGGCCAAGGACATCGCCGGTCTCATCCGCGGCCGACAGATGTCTTTTCCGGCCGACCTCGGCCCGAAGCTGAAAGAGTTCGTCAAACGCTGCATCGATGCCTGCCTGCAGGCACAGAAGGCGGTCAACGAGCTCGACGAGCTGGTGGAGACGGGCTTTCGCGGAGCCGAGGTTGAGCTGGTGCAGGAGCTGATCACGGAGCTCAACCGAATCGAGACCGATACCGACAAGATCCAGGTGGACGTGCGCGCCAAAGTATTCGCGATCGAGCGCGAGCTGCCGCCCATCGACGTCATGTTCCTGTACCGCATCATCGACTGGACCGGAGACATCGGCGACCGCGCGCAACGCGTCGGCAGTCGCCTGCAATTGATGCTGGCGCGTTAGGGCTCCGTGGAGCACGCCAACGTCTACCTGATGCTGGCGGCCACATTCGGCCTGTTCATGGCGTGGGGGATCGGCGCCAACGACGTCGCCAATGCCATGGGCACGTCGGTAGGATCCCGGGCATTGACGCTGCGCCAGGCAATCGTCATTGCGGCAATTTTCGAATTTCTGGGCGCGGTGCTTGCCGGCGGTCAGGTCACCGCCACCATCCGCAAAGGCATCATCGACCCGACGCTGCTCTCAGGCAGCCCCGAGCTGCTTGTATTCGGCATGCTTGCCGCATTACTGGCAGCGGGACTATGGCTGCTGGTGGCTTCGCATTTCGGCTGGCCCGTGTCGACGACGCATTCCATCGTCGGCGCCATTATCGGTTTCGGCATGGTGGGTATCGGCGTCGCGGCGGTGCAATGGGCAAAGGTCGGTTCCATCGTCGCGAGCTGGGTTGTATCGCCCGTGATCGCCGGTGTCCTCGCATTCGTGCTGTTTCGTAGCGTACAACGCCTTATCTTCGACGCCGGAGATCCGTTCCGCAATGCCAAACGCTACGTGCCCATGTACATCTTCCTGGTCGGTTTCATCATCGCACTGGTGACCCTGTTGAAGGGCCTGAAGCATGTCGGCATGGATCTGTCCACGTGGCAGAGCTACCTGCTCGCGGTCGCCGCCGGCGTGGTCACGATGATCGGCGGCATGGTGTTCGTGCGGCGCGTTCGACGCAGCAAGGAAGCGGATCGAGACTTCCACTTTGCTAACGTCGAGCGCGTATTCGCCGTATTGATGGTCTTCACCGCCTGCGCCATGGCCTTCGCCCACGGCTCCAACGACGTTGCCAACGCGATCGGGCCCGTGGCGGCCATTGTCGGCGTGATTCAGAGCGGCGGTGAGGTCGTTCAGAAATCCCCACTGCCCTTGTGGGTGCTGATCGTAGGCGCCGCCGGAATCGTCGCCGGGCTGGCCACCTACGGATTTCGCGTCATGGCGGTGGTCGGCGAACGCATCACGGAGCTCACGCCGAGCCGCGGTTTCGCCGCGACGCTCGGCGCGGCGACCACCGTTGTGGTGGCGTCCGGGACCGGCCTGCCCATTTCCACGACCCACACCCTGGTCGGCGCGGTGCTCGGCGTCGGCATTGCCCGCGGTATCGCTGCCATCAATCTGCGGGTTATCCGCAACATCCTGATCTCGTGGGTGGTGACGCTGCCGGCGGGCGCGCTTCTGGCGATTATTTTCTATTTCGTGCTGAAGGCCGCGCTCGGCTAGCCCTTGCCGAGCTCGATGGGCTCGCCGTGGGGCGTGTGACGGGCCGCCTCGTCCCACTCGGTCTTGCGCGTATCGAGCTCGGCCGCCGAGGTGAGGCCCTTCTCGGCCACCAGCTTCTCGAGCGCCGCGAGCCAGTGCAGATAATAAGTGTCACCGCGATCCGGATCGCCGCGCGCCTGCGCCGCGCCGATCTCCTCGGAAAGATGTGCGGCCCACTCCTTCCAGGTGAAGTGCCCGGCCCGATGCAGCTCCAAGGTCATGGCGAATGCCTGCGCCTGCCACGGCTCGGCGAAAACCGGACCGTCCTCATCCATCGGCAGTGAGGGCAGCTCGGAGAGATCGGCGGACTGGCTCATGACGGCAGACGCCTCAGGCGGGGTCCAGATAGTCGTCCCACAGATCGAGATACACGCTGTCGCGCGCAGACGCGTCGGCTCCCCACAGCTCCTGCGCCGTGAAGCGCACGCTGTACAGATGCTGCGGCTTCATGCCCTCGCCGACGGCGTGGGTGTCGGGAAAGATGAACACACCGTAGTCGCAGGCGATGGTTCCATGGCGTGCGCGCGCGTAGCGCGGCAGGCGCGTATGACCGATGGGATTGATGTTGCGCGTCAGCACCCGATCGCCGACCCGGAACTTGGCCGCAACGTCCTCGTTCACGCGTGCGCCGCGACTGTGCTGCAGCGCATGCTCGACGTCTGCCGCCTTCAACGGCTTCACGTGTCCTGCTCTCCCGTGAGCTCCAGCATGCGTGCCGCGATCTCCTCTTCGGTGAGTATCCCCTGCTCCACCAGCAACGTCTGCAGGCCGTGCAGCCAGTGCTCGTAGTAGCTGGTCCCGAGGTAATCGGCCGGATGCATGCGCTCGCGCGCGTAGCGCGACATGTCGATGTTCCACTTGCCGAGGAATCCCGCGGCCAGGGTAATGGCGAAGCAGCGCCGCTCCCACTCCTCGTGAAACACCGGCTCGTCGAACTCCGGGTCGATGGCACCCAGACCGTGCATGCCGCCGAGATCGTGCGCGCCGTTCATGGCCCCGTCCCTGCGCTCAGACGCCGCCGGGCGAGCCGGCGAGGCCCACGCCGATCATGGAGTCGCGGGTGACGAGGTCGGCGAGCGCCTCCTCGTCCATTCCTTCGGTGCCCCCGGGACGCTGCGGAAGCACGAGATAGCGAATTTCCGCGGTGCTGTCCCAGACGCGAATCTCCACCTCCTCGTCGAGCGCCACGCCGAACTCCTCGAGCACGCCCCTCGGATCGATGACGGCGCGCGCACGGTACGGCGAAGACTTGTACCAGACCGGCGGCAGCCCGAGGACTGCCCACGGATAGCAGGAGCAAAGAGTGCACACCACCATGTTGTGCACCTTGGCCGTGTTCTCGAGCACCACCATGTGCTCGCTCTGACGGCCCTGGAAACCGAACTCGGCGATCGCCGCGGTGGCGTCCTCGAGCAGTCGTTTCTTGTACGCGTCGTCGACCCACGCTCTCGCCACGACCTTGGCGCCGTTGCGTGGACCCACCCTGGTCTCGTAGGTATCGATGAGCACGTCGAGGGCCGCCGGATCCACGAGCCCTTTCTCGGTCAGGAGTGATTCGAGTGCCTTCACGCGCAACACCGTATCGGGCAGCGGTGCGTCGTGGTCATGGTGGTGGTCGCTCATATCCTTCACCCCGGCTCAAGAGATCAGCGCAATTACCGAAACCTGGCGGCCGTAGTCCGGCTCGCCCCGATGCGTGGCACGGCGGTAGCTGAAGAAATCCTGCTCGGCGGTGTAGGTGTCGAGGGCCATTCGCTCGACCTCGACGACACCCGCCGCTCGAACGCGGTGCATGACATATTCTGATAGATCGAACATGAAATGCCCACCCTGATCGGCATCCCGGAAATACGCATCGTTGCGCGGATCCGCCTGGAGAAAACGCGCCCGTAAATCTTCACCGACCTCGTAGGACGGCTGCTGAATCGACGGACCGACGCACGCCACTATTCGCTCGGGCGGTGCCCCCAGATCGGCCATGGACGCGACGGTCGCTTCGATGACACCGCCGAGGGCGCCTTTCCATCCCGCGTGGGCGGCTGCCACGACCACACCGGCAGTATCGGCGAGCAGCACCGGCACACAGTCCGCCGCGAGAACGCCCACGGCGACCCCGGGAGTCGTCGTCACCAGAGCATCGGCCCTCGGATAGCGGCCCTCGGCGAGCGGCTCGGCGAGGGCGACGACCTCCGCGCTGTGGATCTGCGCCAGCGTGTTCAGCGCCACGTCCGCGCCCGCCGGAAAGCCGAGCGCGCGAACCGCCCGGCAGCGATTCTCGGCAACGCGGCCGGCGTCGTCTCCGGAGCCGGGCCCGCAGTTCAGGGACGTGTAAAGGCCGCGGGAAACGCCGCCGCGGCGGGTGAAGAATCCGTGGCGCACGCGGCGCTGCGCGGCAAGCACGTCACTCGTGAGAAAGTCCACGCCCGGGATCATGACACAGGCACGCGCACCGCGCTCGCGTGGCGGCGCGCGGTCATTACTGGCATCATGGCGGCAGCGCAGACGACACACCCCACTCAGGAGATTCGATATGCCGACCGCCACCGCCCGACACATCCTCGTGGATAGCGAAGACGAATGTCAGAAGCTCAAGACCAGCATCGAGAACGGCGCCGACTTCGCCGAGATTGCGGCGGCCCACTCCAACTGTCCGTCGGGCAGGAACGGCGGCGATCTCGGCAGCTTCCAGCCGGGGCAGATGGTCAAGGAATTCGACCAGGTGGTGTTCAACGAGGCCGTCGGCGAAGTGCACGGCCCGGTCAAGACGCAGTTCGGTTATCACCTGGTGGAGATCACCAGCCGCTCGGACTGAAGCTATTTCCGGTCGTTCTCCGGGTCATCGGGGGCGTATTCCACCTCGACCCATACCTTCGGCTTACCGTCGACGATGGCGCCCGTGAGCAGGTAGCGGTGCCCCGGCAGCGCCGTGAACGACAGCCCCTCGTGAACCGGCGGCTTCTCGTCGACGGCGCCGGCAATGAGCGAGAAAGCGGCCAGTCCCGTCAGCAGCGATCCGGCGGAAACGTTGCGGAACTCGATCTTGACGCCGATGTAGCGATCCCCGGCGGGAATCTGGCGGATGTGGGTCTCGGGGACGTTGACCGGCGTCCCATCGATGTTCTCGATGCTGAGCTTCAGACTCACGTCGTCGGCGCGCGGCACGATCTCGGCCATCGCCTCGCCGGCGGCGGCCTTCGGGCCGGCCGCGACGAGCAGCGCGGCGGCAAGCCAGGCGAGCGGTGACGTTACCCGGACCATAGCTCCCACCATAGCATCTGGCGGCCGCCGAGAGACACGCCATCGGCCGGCGGCGGCCTAGCCGCCATGGGCCCGAACCCTCGCCGCCATGGCCTCGAGGCCGCGATCGCGGATGCCGAGCTCGGCAAGGTGGGCCACGGTCTCGAACAAATAGTCGCGGCAGGCGCCCATGGGGCCCTCGGCCGTGGCGATGTGACGGGCAACCCGATCGTCGGACAGCCGCCCGGCGTAACGGCTGTGTGCGCGGTTGATGACAAAGGCGATGGCGGGCAGGGTCTGCGTGTGAGTGCGTGCCGACACCCAGGTCGGACGGTAGGCGCCGGTGAACATCTCACGGCGCCACAGGATGTCGAGCTCGCTCTCGACCGCCTCCTCGGCAATGCGATAGAGGACGCCGCGGCACGCCCCGCCCCGCTCGAGACCGAGCATCAGGCCGGGATTGTCCTTGGTGCCCCGCCCGAGCGGCGTCCACAGGCAGAACCGGCGGTGATATCCGTGGACGCGCGCGGTTCGTTTCTCGATGAAGTGAAACGCCGGATTCCAGATGAGCGAACCGTAGCCGAAGACCCAGACATCGCCCCGGGCCGGCGCCTCGGCGAGCGTCGCGCGCAGAGACGCGATGCGCTCCTCGTCCGGGATCACCATGCGCCGCAGCTCCGGATTGCGAAAGACGTGCTCGCGAATACTGCCGTCGAGAAGCGTTTCACGGGTGAGAAGCGGTTTTTTCATGCCTGGCTGCGCGTCTAGGCAATCGCGTCCATCGCCGCCGTCAAACGGTCCACCTCCTCCAGGGTGTTGTAGTGCACCATGGAGAACCGCAACACACCGCGGGCCGGATCGATTCCAAGGGCATCCACGCATCGATACGCGTAGAAATGACCGTGACCGACGCAGACACCGCGCTCGGCGAGCCGGGCGGCCACGTCCCCGGGGTCGCGCCCAGCGACGGTGACGGAAAAAGTCGGCGCCCTTCTCGTCGCATCGCTCGTGTCCCGACCGATGAGGCGGATGTCCGTGCGCCCGGCCAGGTAGTCGAGCACGCGCGCCATCAGCGACGATTCCTGCGTCTGAAACAATCCGTAGACCTTGGCGAGTCGCGCGCGCAGGTCGTTGTCCTCGGCATCGAAATGGTGCGCGTGCACGGCTTCGAGATAGTCGACGATGCCTGCGATGGACGCCGCCGACTCGTAGCTCAACCCGCCGGGATGGAGCTTCTCGGGTACGTTGCCTTCGTGGAAAAAATGATTCTGATTGCTCGCCGCTTCCATGTGCTCGCGTTTCGCGTACAGGACCGCGAGGTGCGGCCCGTACATCTTATAGGTGCTGAAAAGATAGAAGTCGGCGTCGAGGCTTTTCATGTCCGGCAGCTGGTGCGCGACGGTGGCGACCCCGTCGATGCACACCATCGCACCCACGGCGTGTGCCCTGGCGGTGATGGCGCGGGCGTCGTTCAGCGAGCCGACGATATTGGATACGTGGGGAAAACAGACGAGCCTGGTACGGGGTCCGAGCAGCGCGTCGAGAGCCTCCAGGTCGAGATCGCCACTGAGCGGATCGACGCGCCATTCGCGCACCACGACCCCCCTCTCGGCCAGGCGCCGCCAGGCGCCGCCGTTGGCCTCGTGGTCCTGATTGGTGACGACGATCTCGGATCCCCGCTCCAGCAGCGGCGCCAGCGCGTGTGCGAGCACGTAGACGTTGAGGGTGGTCGACGGACCGATGACGATCTCGTCGCGATCCGCATTGATGGCCTCCGCTATCAGACTCTGGGATCTGTCGAGACGTTCACGCGCGCTTCGCGACGCGGCGAAACGCCAGCTCGGCTGACACTGGCATTCGCGCATGTACGCTTCGATGGCCTCTATCACGTGTCGCGGCGCGTAGGATCCGCCCGCATTCTCGAGATACGCCTCGCCGTTGGCGAGCGGGGGAAAAAAGCCACGGCAGAAATTCACGTCCAGGCGCACGTTCGACATCGGTGGTGCTCCAATCAGTGTTTCGTCATCCGTTCGAGCGGCCTGTTCACACCACCGCCTCGATCAGGTACGGCCCTTCGCTTGCGAGCCCGGCACGCAGCGCGCGGATGAACTCCGCGTTGCTGGTCGCGCGCGCCGCTTCCACGCCCATGCCGCGGGCGAGCGAGACCCAGTCGAGATCCGGCCGTCCGAGATCGAGCATGTCGAGGGCCTTGCGTCCGGGATTGCGCGCGCCGACGTTGAAGAGCTCGTGCCTGAGACTCGCATAAGCGCGGTTGGCGAACAGCACCGTGGTCACATCCAGTCCCTCGCGGGCCTGGGTCCACAGCGCCTGCACCGTGTACATGGCGCTGCCGTCGGCCTGCAGGCCGATGACCTTGCGATCCGGACACGCCACCGCCGCGCCGGTCGCCATGGGCAGCCCCAGGCCGATGGCGCCGCCGCAGATCTGCAGCCAGTCGTGGGGCGGCGAGCCGCACGTGAACGGATGCAGGCCGCGCCCGGAGCCGATGGCCTCGTCGGCGACGATGGCGTTCTCCGGCATCAGCGCGCCGACGGCGCAGGCGATGGAATCGATGTCGAGCGGCCCGTCGGCGGGCAGCTCGGGAAGCGCGGGGCTCTGCAGGACGACGCCGGCTTTGCTCGCCCCGAGCTCTTCGGCGAGCCATTCGAGGGCGTGCCCGGTGTCCTCGTGGGCCTCGGCCAGCGTGTGCACGGCACAGTCTTCCGGCCACAGCCGGCTCGGCTTGTCCGGATAGGCAAAGAAGGCCACCGGCGCCTTGGCGCCCACCAGCACCAGATGCTTGACCCCTTTGAGCACGGCGAGCGCCTGATCGACCGGATACGGCACGCGCTCGACGGTGACGCGTCCGGCGCCGCGCTCGAGCCGCGCGTTGGACATCTGCGCCATCAGGCGCGCGCCGGTGGCCGCAGCAATAGCGCCCGCGACCTCGAGTCCGTGGGCGCGCAGGACCCTGCCGGCCATGAACAGGACCGTCGGCTCGCCGGATCGCAGCACCGCGGCCGCCGACGCGATGCGCTCCGCCGACACCCGCGGCGCAGCCGGCACGGGCGCCATGACCGCCGGCCCGTCGGACGCTTCCCAGGCGGTGTTGGCCGGCAGAATCAGGGTTGCGACCTGGCCCGGAGGGGTGCACGCCGCCGCCACTGCTTCGGCGCCGTCCGCGGCGACGCTGCGCGCATCGCGCGACGTGCGCACCCACGCCGACACCGGTCTGGCGATTCCCTCGACGTCGGCGGTCAAAGGCGCATCGTACTCCACGTGGTAGGTAGCGTGGTCGCCGACGATGTTGACGATGGGCGTCTGCGCTTTGCGCGCGTTGTGCAGATTCGCGAGCCCGTTACCGAGCCCCGGTCCCAGGTGCAGCAGCGTCGAGGCCGGCTTGTCCTTCATGCGCGCGTAGCCGTCGGCTGCGCCGGTGACCACGCCCTCGAACAAGCCCAGCACGCAGCGCATCCCCGCCACGCGATCGAGGGCCGCGACGAAGTGCATCTCGGAGGTTCCCGGGTTGGTGAAGCAGACCTCGACACCCGCATCGACCAGGGTTCGCACCAGGCTTTCGGCGCCGTTCATCTTTTTTGCTCCCGCTCGTCCTGCGCCGGCAGGCCTGTCACGCCCGGGCCGGGTTCTACGAGCGGCCATTCTCCGTCAGAATGCCCCATAAATGAACTTGCAGATCCCCAGCAGCACGACGGTCACCGTCACCGACCGGCCATCGGCGCCGTGGCTCACCATGGTGCACGGCGCAACCCATAACCAGGACTATTTCACCGCCCAGGTGCGCGCCTTGGAGCAGGATTTCCGGTTGCTGCTCATCGATCTGCCGGGACACGGTCAATCCGAGGCGCTGCCGGGACCCTACGGCTTCGAAGAGTATGCGGCGAGCGTGCTCGCGGCGATGGACACCGCCGGCGTGGAGCAAACCCACTATCTCGGAACACACACCGGATCGGCGGTGGGGCTCATTCTCGCGAGCCGGTTCCCGGAGCGGTTCCTGAGCCTGGCGCTGGAGGGCCCGCCCACGCCGGGGATCGATCTGCCGAGCATTGTCGATGCCATGAGCCGCTGCCGCGCCGCCGCCCGCAACGAGGGCGTCGACGCCGCGCGCCGCGAGTGGTACGTGAATGGCGAGTGGTTCAACGTGATCAGAAACGAGCCGCAGCGCTGCCGTGCCGACGAGCACTGGGAAATGGTGCTGCGATACACGGGTAAGCCGTGGCTGGATACCGCCACGCCGAAGCCGGTGGTCTCAGTCATGGATCGACTGTCATCGATTGGATGTCCCGTGCTGATCTTCAACGGCGAGCACGACGTCGATGACTTCCTCGCTGCCGCCGAGGAGATAGAGCGCCGCCTTCCCAAGGCGCGGCGCGTGATCATTGAGGGTGCCGGCGGGTTTCCCATGTGGGAAGACCCGCAGCAGACCAACGCACACATCCGCCGCCACCTCGAGGCGAGCACCGCGTGAGCGCTGCTCCCGAAAGGACAGCGGCGCGTCGTGAAGCGTTCGGCCTGCGCGGCTGTACCTGTGCGCCTGTGTGCGAACCGGTCGACTGAGTGGAAAAGACCACCATCATCCGCAACGCCGCCTGGGTCGTCGCCTGGGACGGCGCCGGTCAACGCCACGCGTACCTGCGCGACTCGGACGTGGTGTTCACGGGAAACACCATCGTGCACGTCGGCCGGGGTTACGAGGGGGGCGTGGACGAGGAGGTGAACGGGCGCGAGCGGCTGGTCATGCCGGGCCTCGTCAACATCCACTCGCATCCGTCGGGGGAGCCGCTGCGCAAGGGGATCACCGACGAGACGCGCAGCCCCGGCTTTCATCACAGCTCGCTCTACGAGTTTCTCACCGTATTCGACAACGACGCCGAAGGCCGCCTGGCGAGCCTCGAGGTGGCGCTCTCGGAGCTGCTGCTGAGCGGCTGCACGACGGTTACCGATCTGTCGAGCCCCTACGACGGGTGGCTCGATTCGTTAGCCAAGAGCGGCATGCGCGCCGTGGTGGCACCGGGCTTTCGCGATGCGCGCTGGTACACCCGCGACGGTCACAGCCTCGAGTACGCATGGGACGAAGGCGCCGGACGCGAAGCCTTCGAGCTTGCGAGGCTGACCATCGATCGCGCCGAGCAGCACAGCTGCGCACGCCTGAGCGGCATGGTCTATCCTGCGCAGATCGACACATGCTCGCGACAGACCCTGCGCGATGCCTACGACTACGCCGATGAGCGCAATCTGCCGTGGCAGATCCACGCGGCCCAGAGCGTCACCGAGTTTCACGAGATTCAGCGGCGCCACGGCAGGACGCCGATCCAATACATGCGCGACATCGGCGTGCTCGGCGAGCGCACGATCGTCGGGCACGGCATCTTTCTCGATCATCATCCATGGCTGCACTGGACGACCCGCGAGGATCTGTCCCTGCTCGCCGATAACGGCGTCAACGTCGCTCACTGCCCGACCGTGTTCGCGCGCAGGGGCATCACGCTGCGCACGTTCGGTGACTACATCCGTCGCGGCATCAATATCGGGCTCGGCACCGACACCTATCCGCACAACTACATCGAGGAGATGCGCGCCGCCGCCTACTACGCGCGCGTCATCGCCGAGAGCGTCGACGACTTGAACACGAGCGATGTCTTCAATGCCGCGACGCTGGGCGGCGCACGCGCGCTCCGGCGCGACGATATCGGCCGGCTGGCGCCGGGATGCCGCGCTGACCTGGTGCTGGTCGACATCGCCGATCCTTCCATGATGCCGTTGAGGGAGCCAATGCGGAGTCTCATCTACGTTGCCGCGGATCGCGCCGTGCGCGACGTGTACGTGGACGGCCGGCGGGTGGTCGCGGACGGAAAGGTCCTCACCATGGACTACGCAGGGGCCAGTGCGCGACTCCAGGATGCGCAGAAGCGATCGCTTGCGCGCACACCGGCGAACGACTGGCGAGGGCGCAGCGCCGACGAGATGGCGCCGATGGTGTTCCCTACCATGACCGAGTAGCGCCCGCCGGGGCCGAACCTGCTCACCCCGCGGGCGGCGTATTTGGTCTAAAGTCAGGATTGGGCGGCGATTGGCCAGAATTCTGCCACGTTCCCCCGCCACGCTTGAGAGAACAGTCAACGAGGGTCCTGCGTTGCCGGATAAGCGTCTACGCGTCGGTGTTCTTTTCGGTGGGCGCTCCGCAGAGCACGAGGTGTCTGTGCGCTCGGGTCTTTCGATCATGGCGGCGATGGATCGGGGCAAGTACGAGCTCGTCCCCATCGGCGTCACCAAATCCGGCGAGTGGCTTCGCCTGGATCCCCGCTTGCTCGAAGGACCCGGAGCTGCCCTCGCGCTCGAAGGCGATCGCGTCGCCCTCCTTCCGCAACCGAAGGATCACTCACTGATGCGGCTCGATAACGGTGCCGACGGCGCACGCAAGCCGCTCGACGTGGTGTTCCCTGTTCTGCACGGACCTCTCGGTGAGGACGGCACCGTGCAGGGACTGCTCGAGCTCGCGGACATTCCCTACGTGGGATCGGGAGTGCTCGGCTCCGCCGTCGGCATGGACAAGGCCGCCATGAAAGCGCTGTTTCGGGAGCGGCAGCTCAAGATCGCGCCCTACCGCGTGTTCCTGCGCAAGAGGTGGCGCGACAATCCCGAGGCGGTGCGAACCGAATGCGAATCCGCCTTCCCGTATCCGTGGTTCGTGAAGCCCGCCAATCTCGGCTCGAGCGTCGGCATCTCGAAGGTCCGAGACGAAGCCGAGTTCGTGACGGCTATGGAGGAGGCTGCACAATACGATCGCAAGCTCATCGTGGAAGCGGCCGTCGAGCATGCGCGCGAGGTGGAAGTGTCGGTGCTGGGAAACGACGAGCCGGTGGCTTCAGTGGTGGGCGAGATCCTTCCCAGCCACGAGTTCTACGATTACGAGTCCAAGTATCTGGACGATGCAACCCGTCTGGTCATTCCCGCCGATCTTCCCGAGAGCATCGCGGATACGGTTCGCGAGACGGCCGTGCAGGCTTTCCTGGCGCTCGACTGCGCGGGTCTCGCCCGCGTGGATTTTCTGATTGCCGCAAAAACCCTGGAAGTCTTTCTCTCCGAGGTCAACACCATGCCGGGGTTCACCTCCGTCAGCATGTATCCGAAGCTCTGGGAAGCATCCGGTGTCCCCTACTCCGAGCTCATCGACAAGCTCATCGCGCTCGCCATCGAGCGACACGCCGAGATCCACGCCAATCGCCGCAGCTACACCGATTAGCCGTAGAACGGCGTCACCCCTACAGCCGGCCGATTTCTGGCCGATATTGACCTAAGTACCGGTCTCGAAAAAGGAATCTAGGTCATGAAATCCATCGGTGTTGTGTTGGCGACAGCCGTCCTGCTGGGTGCGTGCACGGTCAGTGGACCCAGGGTGAAAATGGACCCGGATATCGTCAAGGTCGAGCCCGTCAAGGTGGAGATCGGCGGCGGTCCCTCTCATTGCCCTCCCGGACACGCCAAGAAGAACTGGTGCTGACGCGCTCCACGCTCGTCGCGTTTCACCCGGGATAAATTCCCTCCTCCCGCCCGCCGGCCGTGGCGCGCTGGCGGTCGGCGCCGTGCTGCTGTAGCAGCTGTCGGTATAGTCCACGGCGCCACCACCCCCCGATGCGATCAGAGCCCGGCGCACGATAACGCCCGGCCGGGACACTGGCAGCCGCGAGCGGAATCGCCGATCATTGACCACTTTCAATGCAGCCGTAGATCCGCGATGAGCACCATACCCACAGCCGTGATATTCGACATGGACGACGTGCTTTGTCGGTATCACTTCGAGAAACGCCTGGAGCGGCTCGAAGAGATGACCGGTGTCGCCGCCGAGATCATCAACGAGGTCATCTGGGAGCAGGGATTCGACGAGGAGGGGGATGCCGGGCGCTACAGCGCCGACGAGTACCACCGCCTTTTCTGCCAGCGAATCGGCGCCGACCTGAGCAGGGAGCAGTGGCTCGAAGCGAGGGCGATCTCCATCGAGCCGAATTTCGAGGTGCTCGACATGGCGCGCCGCGTCAAGCGCAACGCGACCCTGGCGCTGCTCACCAACAACGGTCCGCTGCTCAAGGAGTCCATCGACCGGGTGTTCCCCGAGGTCGCGGAGATCTTCGCCGAGCGAGCGCACTTCTCCTACGAGTTCGACACCTGCAAGCCCGATCCGCTGGTTTTCCTGCGCCTGATGGAACGGCTCGAGGTGCCTCCCGGGGAGGCACTGTTCATCGATGACACGCCCTCCTACATCGAAGGCGCCACCACTGCCGGCCTGATGACCCATCATTTCCGCTCGGCGCCGCTGCTGCGAGCCGAGCTGGAGATCCGGGGCGTGCTCGCCTAGCCGCGGCCGGACAGGCTCCGCCGGCACGGCGGGTCAGGCGCAGTCGGCCGAGCACGGGGGTGAGCAGGTTTCGTTGGTTGCCACCCGCAGGGCTGTATACTGAGCTGTACGAGTTCGTTCAGCCCGGTTAGAGTGCCGCAGCCTCGAGCATCGCGTGCCTCCCGCCGAGCGCATCCATCGTGACGGAATCGACACATGACGATTAGACGCGGGCGAAACCTGCTGTTGTCGCCGGGTCCTACCAACATCCCGGATCGGGTGCTGCGCGCCATGCAGCGGCCTGCGCTCGACTTGCACTGCGAGGAAATCGTCAGCCTGTCCCGATCCTGCCTCGACGATCTGAAGCCGATATTCCGCACCCGCGCGGGTGAAACCTTCATCTACGCCGCCAACGGCCACGGCGCCTGGGAGTCGGCATTGAGCAACTGCCTGTCGCCGCGCGATCGTATCCTGGTCTTCGAGACCGGCGTGTTCGGAGAGGCGTGGGCGGGCATGGGTCAATCCCTGGGGCTCGAGCCGGAGTTCATCACCGGTGACTGGCGTCACGGCGTCGATCCCCATGCCGTCGAGGACCGGCTGCGCGCGGATAAGAATCACGTGCTCAAAGCGATCCTCATGGTGCAAACAGACACGGCCACCGGCATCACCAGCGACGTGGCGGCGGTCCGCAAGGCCATCGACGCGGCCTCGCACCCGGCGCTTTTCATGGTCGACGCGGTCGCCTCGCTGGCGGCGACGGATCTGCGCATGGACGAGTGGAAGGTCGACGTGGCGGTAGCGGCGTCGCAGAAGGCGCTGATGTCACCGCCGGGCCTCGCGCTGGTGGCGGCGAGCCCAAAGGCGCTCACGCACGCGGACGAGGCGACCCTGCCGCGCCACTACTGGGACTGGCGCAGGCGTCTCGACCAGGAGGCTTACATGTGGTTCTGCGGCACCGCCCCGGAGCATCTGCTGTATGCGCTGCGCGAATCCATCGATATGGTCAACGAAGAAGGGCTCGAGAACATCTTTCGCCGCCACCGGCGGCTCGCCGATGCCATCCGCGCGGGCATCGACGTCTGGGCCGAAGCCGGCGCGGTGGAGCTGAACGCGCTCTTGCCGAGGGAGCAGTCGAACTCGGTCTCCACCATCCGTGTCGACGAGCGCTACAGCGCGGTCAGCATCCGGGAAACCTGTGAGAACCGTCTCAACACATCCCTCGGCGGCGGTCTGGGGCGTCTCGCCGGCAAGGCGTTCCGCATCGGTCACATGGGCGACATCAACGAGCACATGGTGCTCGGCGCGTTGGCGAGCGTGGAGCTCGCCATGCAGATGTGCGGCGTGCCCCACGGCAAGGGCGGCGTCGATGCCGCCATCGCGACGCTCGCGGAAAGCGAGGAGCCGGCGCTGGCAGCCGACTNNCTCTAAAGAAGCTCCAGCTGCAGCGGATAGCGGCTGAGCTTCTCGTGACCGTCCTCCGTGATCAGAATCTGCTCTTCGAGCTTGACGCCCTCGTGGCCTCCCGAGGCGCCGATGTAGGATTCGACGCACAGGGTCATGCCCGGCAGGACCACGCCGTCGCTTCCGTGCAGCTCGAATTCGCCGAAGTGCTTGATGGACGGATACTCGTCGCACAGGCCGACGCCGTGCAGGATGCAGCTGTAACGGTTCGCGTAGAACTCGTCGGGGATCTTCCAGGCACGTTCGGCGATCTCCCGATAGGTGATGCCGGGTTTGAGCATCGCGGTGTTGTGCTCGATCTGCTCGAGCGCCGCCGCGTAAAGGCGGCGCTGCTCGTCGCTGGCCTTGCCGTCGCCGCAGATCCAGGAGCGGGAAATGTCGCAGCAGTAGCCGTAGGGGCCGACGAGATCGGTGTCGACGCTCACCATGTCGCCCTTCTCGATGACGCGCATGCTGGATTCGCGAAACCACGGATTGGTCCTCGGCCCGGATGACAGCAGGCGTGTCTCGATCCACTCGCCGCCGAGTGCGATGTTCCTCTCGTGGAGCTTGGCCCACAGCGCGTTCTCGCTGATGCCCGGCACGAGCGCCTGGCGCATGACCTCGAGGCCCTGCTCGCACACGTCGATGGCGTGGCGCATGAGCGCGATCTCGCCCGGCGACTTGATCTCGCGCGCATTCTCCATCACCTCGAAGCCGTCGTGGATGCTGATGCCGCGCCTGGTGAGCTCGAGCACGCCCAGGGGCCCGCAGCGGTCGATGGCGACGCGCTTGTTGCCGCCCCCGTAACGGCTCACCAGATCCACGATCTCGTCCGCCCAGACGCCGACTTTCTCGTGAATGCGCGGCCCGGCGCCGAAGTAGTACCACGCGGTCACCGGACGCACCTCGTCGACGCCGGGAAGACCCTCGGACAAGTGCTCGAATCCCGCGTACTCGAACAGCACCACGGGTCCCTCGGCGGGCACGAAAACGAACCGGTTCTCGTTGTGGGAGCACCAGATCTGCATGTCCGTGGCATCGGTGGCGTAGCGGGTGTTGAGCTGGTCGTAGAGAACGATGGCGGCGTAGTCCCGCTTGCGGAGCTCCTCGCGCACCCGCCCGAGACGGTACATGCGCACCGCATCGAGATCCGTCGGCGCCTGGGAGTACTCCATGGCCCCGTGCTGGCGCGCCGCCACGCGACCTTCTCGAATCACCGCCGTCATGACCCGTCTCCCCGCGGACACCACAACTTCGGGCGGAATGTAGCCGACTCACCTGCCGCTCACAATACGCCCGGTGATTGCACGCCTCCCGTGCCTCGGGCATGCTCCAGTCCCTGTTCCACCCCGGAGTTCCGTGTGCCGCAGAGCGTCGATCTGCTGGTCCTGCACGCCCATCTGCTCACCATGCAGGGTGAGGGCGTCGGCTACGTGCGCGACGGCGCGCTCGCGGTGCGCGGCGACACCCTCGTCGACGTCGGTCCGAGCGAGGCGCTCTCGCCGCGCTACCAGGCTGCCGAGACGCTCGATGCCACGGGATGCGCGGTGCTGCCGGGGCTCGTGGATGCGCACATGCACACGGTCTACGCGGTGGTGCGCGGCGTCGCCCAGGATGTCGCCAACTGGATGCAGAAGGGACTGGCACCTTTCTCGCGGCACATGAACGACGAGGCGGCGCGCGCCGGCACGCGTCTCAATATCGTCGAGGCCATGCAGGCCGGCACCACGACCATGGGCGACTTCGTGCGCCCCTACCCCGGCTGGGCCGAGTGCTTTGCCGAGGCGGGGCTGCGTGCGTGCCTCACGCCCACCATCAACGCGCTGCCGCCGGGCGGCATGGCGGGCTGGAAGCTCGGCGACCTCTACCCCCTGGACGAGGACGCGGGACGCGCCTCCATCGATGCGGCTATCGGCATCTGCGATCGCTGGCACGGCGCCGAGGGCGGGCGCATCACCACCATGCTCGGTCCCCAGGGAACCGACATGCTCGGCCGCGAGCAGCTGCTCGAGGTCGGTCGCCTCGCCGAGGAGCGCGACCTCATGCTCCACGTGCACGTGGCCCAGGGCGATCGCGAGATCGACCAGATGCTCAAGCGCTACGGCCAGCGCACGCCGGCGTTCATGGCAGAAAACGGACTTCTCAATGATCGCCTGCTCGCGGTGCATCTCACGGAGGCAAGCGACGAGGAGACCGATCTGATCGCTGCGAGCGGCGCACGCATGGCACTCTGCTCGGGCAGCATCGGCATCATCGACGGCATCGTGCCACCGGCGCAGCGTTTTCGTGAGAAAGGCGGCATCGTCGCACTCGGCTCGGATCAGGCGAGCGGCAACAACTGCAGCAACATCTTCAACGAGATGAAGCTGACGGCGCTGTTCAACAAGATCCACTACCGCAACCCGGAAGTCATGCCGGCCTGGGAGGTGCTGCGCATGGGCACCATCGAGGGTGCCCGGGCCATCGGGCTCGGCGACCGCATCGGCAGCCTGGAAGCCGGCAAGCAGGCCGATTTCATCGTCGTCGACGTCGACACGCCGAACCTGCTTCCCATCATCGATGCGCCGGTGCGCACGCTGGTGCCGAATCTCGTCTATGCGGCCACCGGCAAGGAAGTGCAGACCGTGGTGGTCGCCGGGCGCACCATCATGCGCAATCGCGAAGTGCTGACCCTGTCGGAGTCCGAAGTGCGCGCGCAGGCCCAGGGCGAGGCGCTGCGGCTGGGCGAGCGCGTCGCGCGGGATCCCGTGCATCGCGAGCTCCATCTGCTCTGCGCCATGCAGACCGGCAAGCTCTGAACCGCGGTCCCGTCGTGAGGTTCGACAAAGTCGTGGTCACCGGGGGCAGCGGTCTGCTGGGTCGCTTCGTGGTCGACGCGCTCCGGGATCGCTGCGACGTGACCGTGCTCGATATCAAACCGTCTTCGCGCAAGGTCGCCTATCGCCACACCGACATTCTCGATCTCGAGGCACTCTCCGCGACGATTGCAGGCCACGATGCCGTCGTGCATCTGGCGGGCATCGACGACGGCAACGACTTTCCGGACGAGGTTTACTTCAGAACCAACGTGCAGGGCACCTGGAATCTGCTGCATGCCGCGGAGCGTGCAGGGGTAGGCAAGATCGTGGTCGCGAGCAGCACCGCCGTCTACGGCCTCGGTCACGATGGGATGCCGGACTACCTGCCCATCGACGAGGGCCACGCGCAACGGCCGAAGGCCACCTACAGCCTCACCAAGCAGCTCATCGAGGTCGCCTGCCGAAGCTTCGTCGCGCGCGGATCGCTCGCCATCACCTGCCTGAGACCCACGTTCATCGTGCGTCCCGAGCGCGAAGCGGCGATACTCGCGCAGCTCGACCTGGAGGACCCGGAATCCGATCCACCGGCGGGCGCCACCGGCGACGATGGCGAGGCGCCCTACGGCGCCCTGTCGGTGCTTCGCGGCTACGTGCGCTCCGAGGACACGGCGCGTTGCTTTCGCATGGCATTGGACTACGATGGCGAGCCGTTCGACGCCTTCAACGTGGCCGCCGTGGACGGCATCGGGCACGAGCCGTTGCTGCCGCGGCTCGAGCGGGCCTACGGGCGCCTGCCCGACATCCGCGACCCGGCGCGCTATCAGTCGAGCCCCACCGCGAGCGTCTTCGCGAGCGATCGCGCCCGGGAGCGGCTCGGCTGGGAGCCGCGGGGCGACTGGAACAGCATCGTCGACGAGCAACGATCAGCAAAGCAGAGGAAAAGCCGACCATGACGCGCATGACCGGTGGCCAGGCCATCGTCCGATCACTCAAAGCCTACGGCATCGATACCCTGTTCGCGCTCCCGGGCGTCCAGCTCGACCACTTCTTCAACGCGCTCTACGACGAGGGCAACAGCATCCGCGCCATCCAGCCGCGTCACGAGCAGGGCGCCGCCTACATGGCCTACGGCTACGCGCTGGCGAGCGGCCGGGTGGGCGCATACGCCGTGGTGCCGGGACCGGGATTGCTGAATACCACCGCCGCGCTCGCCACCGCCTACGGCTGCTATTCGCCGGTGCTCGCCATCACCGGCCAGCTGCCCGCCAGCGCCATCGGCAAGGGCTACGGCCTGCTCCACGAGATCCCGGATCAGCAGGCGCTGATCGGGGGGCTCACAAAGTGGTGCTGCCGTATCGAGTACCCGAGCGACGTGCCGGATCGAATGCGCGAGGCCTTCAAGCAGCTTCGAAGCGGCGTCGTGCGACCCGTGGAGATCGAGATGGCCATGGATACCCTGGGTGTCGCCACCGAGGTCACGCTGCTCGACCCGGTGCACGGCTATCCATCCCCCGAGCCCGACGCCGAAGCCGTGGAGGCGGCGGCGAAGCTCCTCGGCAGGGCGAGGAATCCCATGATCGTCTGCGGCGGCGGCGCCGTGAGCGCCGGCGGCGAGCTCCTCGAAGTGGCCGAGATGCTGCAGGCGCCGGTGATCTCGCACCGCATGGGCCGCGGCATCGTGAGCGATCGTCACTATCTGTCGCACACGCTGCCGGTGGGATACCGGCTGTGGCCCGATGTCGACGTCGTGCTCGTCGTCGGCTCGCGCGGCCAGCAGCAGCTGCAGGTGTGGGGAAAGGACAAAGATCTCCAGGTGGTGCGCATCGACATCGACCCCACCCAGATGGTGCGCTTCGGACACCCGGCCGTCGGCATCGTCGCGGATGCCCGGGACGCCCTCGCCGCCCTGGTCCCGGCGCTCGCAAAGCACAACGCGAAGCGCGCATCCCGGGAAGAAGCGCTCACCGCGCTGAAGTCTTCCATCTTCGCCGAGCTGGGCGAGCAGCTCGCGCCCCAGGCGCGCTACATCGAGGCGATTCGCGACGCGCTACCGGAGGACGGCATCTTCGTCGACGAGCTGACCCAGATCGGCTACGTGTCTCGCGCCCTGCTGCCCGTCTACAGCCCCAGGACCTTTCTGTCCACGGGCTACCAGGGCACCCTCGGCGCCGGCTTCCCCTCGGCCCTCGGCGCCAAGGTCGCCCTTCCCAGTCGGCCGGTGCTGTCGGTGAACGGCGACGGCGGCTTCATGTTCAACGTGCAGGAGCTCGCGAGCGCGGTGCAGCACGGCATCGACGTGGTCACGGTGGTCTTCAACGACAATGCCTACGGCAACGTCAAGCGCATGCAGGAGGACGACTACGCAGGCCGCGTGATCGCATCGGAGCTGCGCAATCCCGATTTCATGCAGCTCGCGGAGAGCTTCGGCGTGGCGGGCGCGCGCGCCGGCTCGCCCGAGGAATTACGCGCCGAGATCGAGCAGGCCTTCGGCCGCGCCGGCCCGAGTCTCATCGAGGTACCCATCGGCAAGCTGCCCGATCCCTGGGGCGTGAGCCTGCCGAGAACGAAAACGCGCGGGTGAGCGCCAGCGCCCGCGGCAGCTATCTGTGGGGCATCTGGTGGATGCTGGTCACGGGCCTGCTGTTCGTCGGCGTCACCGGCGTCGTCCGCCATCTCGGCACCGACATGAACCCGATACAGGCGGCGTTCATTCGCTACGCCTTCGGCATCGTGCTCATCGCGCCGCTGCTGCTGCGCATGGTCGCGTCGGGCAAAAAGCCCTCGCGGATCGGATTGCACCTGCTGCGCGGCGTCGCCCACGGCACCGCGGTGATGCTGTGGTTCTTCGCCATGGCGCGCATCCCCATTGCCCAGGTGACCGCCATCGGCTTCACGGCGCCCATCTTCACCACCATCGGCGCGGCGATCTATCTCGGCGAGGTCCTGCACGCGCGACGCATCGCCGCGGTGCTGGTGAGCTTCGTCGGCACCTTG
>JABAOE010000318.1_pt8 | contig 83322 bp, 68 predicted proteins | sample 7062141 | NCBI WGS metagenome assembly JABAOE01 (sample SAMN14538627, study PRJNA623070) | marine sediment metagenome | biome: marine biome [ENVO:00000428]; feature: marine pelagic biome [ENVO:01000023]; material: deep marine sediment [ENVO:00002113] | place: India: Gulf of Khambhat ... | reverse complement strand
CGTTGAAGCGCCGGCGGTCGAGCTTGCACAGGAACGTCACGCAGCGGGCGGTGACGTCGCTGGTGGGCGGGTCGAGAAGCGCGCCGTGATCGGCGAACGGAATCTCGTTGAGGTAGTAATACGTGTTGTCGGCGTCGAAGGATGCATAGCCGCCGTTGCGCGACTGCATGCCGTGAATCCACTCGGCAGCCCTCTCTATGCTCTCCCGATAGCGATCGTCGCAGGTCTCCAGCATCGACCAGGCTACCACCGGCGTATCGTCGATGTCGGGGTAGTGATCGTTGCCGAACTGAAACGGCCAGCCACCGCCGCGCACGCCCGGACGGCGGTCCGTCCAGTCGCCTTTTTCGTCGAGCAGCTGGCGCGGCCTGAGCCAGTCGAGAGCGCGCAGCACGCTGGGATCGGCTCTGTGATCGTCGGCCTCCTGAAGCGCCAGGCAAGCCAGGCCCGTGTCCCATACCGGCGACACACAGGGCTGGCAGTAGGCGTAGTCGGCCTTCTCGATGATCAGGCCGCGCAGGGCCTCGCGGGTCATGATGCGGTACGGATGGTCGGCGCTGTAGCCGAGGATGCCGAGAGCCTCGTGGGCATTCACCATGGCGGGGAAAATGGCTCCCAGACCGTCGCGACCATTGAGACGATCGATGATCCAGTTCTCCGCGTTTCTGAGCGCCCGGGCACGAATGAAGCGCGGCACCATCCGGTGGAGCACGCGGCCCATGCGATCGAGTGCCAGAAATATCCTGTTGAGCGTCGAGCGAACCGGAAACCAGTTCCTCTCCTTCTCCGGCGGCACGCTGAACAGCTCGCGAACGCCGACACCGCGCGGATTGGCGGCGCGCGGTTTGAGCGTGCAGAGCACGAACAGCGGCACCATCACCGTGCGTGACCAGTAGGAAACCTTCGAGATGTGGAATGGAAACCATCTCGGCAGCAGCATGATCTCGACGGGAATGAAGGGCACGCCTCTCCAGGGGATTTGAGCGAACAGGGCGAGCGCGATCTTGGTGAACACGTTGACGTTCACAGCGCCGCCGCGCGCCAGTATGGCGGCCCTGGCATGGGCCATGTGCGGCGCATCGGGGGCGTCTCCGGCGAGCTTGAGGGCGTAGTAGGCCTTTACCGTGCAGCTGAGATCCATCTCACCACCGGGGTAGAGCGCCCAGCCGCCGTCGTTCCCCTGCTTGGCGCGAATGTAGACGGCGATCTTGCCCTCGAGTGCCGCATCCACCTCGTCCATGAAGTGCATCATGAGGATGTACTCGGCCGGGATGGTGCAGTCTGCCTCGAACTCGTAGCTCCAGTAGCCTTCCGGATGCTGCTCGGCCCGCAGCGCTTCCGAGGCCCGGGTAATGCAGGCGGCGAGCCCGTCGTCGAGATGGGCGTACTCCGGGGCGGACGCCGAGACTGCCACGTTGCCCGCGCTCAGTTCCCTGAAAGCCTGCATTCTCACTTTTGTTCGACTTCCCCCTCTACGCGCGCCGGAGCGCATAGTACACGCTGACCGCGCCTACACCAAGATTGGCTTCGGTGGGTTCTCCGCAACCGGTAGGCTACGGGTGAACCCGTCGAATAGCAATCTGAGCAGCCAATCGCGGCCCACAAAGAGATTACTCGCCAGAACGACGCCTCGGACACTGCGCCTGGAGATCTTGACCTGCTGCCCGCTGGTGAAGTCCATGCGGGCGTGCAGCTTGCGTAGCGTGAGGACCGCCATTCCCAGCGCCCACAGACAGAATCGCCGGATGCCCGCCTCGTGGCGGGGTATCAACAATGTATAGCTCAGGGCATTCTGCAGGTGCAGCCTCGCGATGCCGATGAGCTCGCTCAGTCCCAGAGCAAAGGTTTCCCGCTGGCCGTCCACCGCCAGGTCCGAGAGGTCGAAGCCGACCCTCTGAAACACCTCGCGGGGCAGCCAGCAGGCGCCGCGCGCACGGTCCTCCCATATGTCCTTGAGAATATTGGTCATCTGCAGCCCCTGGCCGAAAGACACGGCAAGCTTCTGAAGCTCGCTGCGGTGCGCGTCGATATCGGCGGAGTAGTCACAGAAAAGCTCGGTCAGCATCTCGCCGACGACGCCGGCGACGTAGTAGCAGTAGCGGTCCATCTCGGCCATGTCGGCGAGCCCGTCCAGGCTCTTGTTCTGCTGAAAATCCGCCATCCCCCTCGACATGATGCGCACGCATCGCTCGAGCGCCGCGCGTTGTCTGTCCCGGAAACCATGCGTGATGCGAATGACCCTCGGGGTGTTCTCGATGAGGTCCTTCTCGGCATCGAGAATGCTCGCGCCGAGCAGCGGATGGAGCTCGGCGGCGAAACGCTCCGGCGACAGCTCGCCGGTGATGACCTGAACGAAGGACTCCGAAAAATAGCGCTTCTGGGCGGCATCGAGGCTCGGGTCGTCCTCGATGGTGTCCGCGATACGGCACAGCAGATAGCCGTTGCTGACCACCCGCAGCAAGCCGTCGGGAAGCTGCGGGATGGTGAGCGCGAAGGTGCGCGACACGCCCTGGAGAATATGCTCCTGGTAGTCCAGGTCGGATGCGGCGATATGCTCTCGAGTGCCTACATTCATATGTACTTGCAGGCCGGCAAACAGAGCGGCCGCCTCGTGAGCCCTCGCCGCCGAAGCGCTCATCATTTAACAACAGAGTGCGCGACGCTCCGCGAAGCGCCCCCGTCGCATCCCCCCGAGCCCACTCAGCCGCGGTACCCGCTGCGATCGGCGTGCGGCTCAGTAGACGCCCGGGACCCTGCTGCGGTCCGATTGCGGGCGACGCCGGACAACCCTGCGATGGCGTGCACCGCGGTCGAACTGCGGCTATACGACTGTGATGGAAGTATAACGCCCGGAAAAGGACCCGTCATGGACAACGAGCGCATCGAGATCCCCGAATCGGGCGAGCTGCCAAAAGTCGCCACGAGAGGCTGGTCGTCCCCGACAACCCGATCCCGGGTACATGGAGGGCGACGCTACCGGCCCGGACATGACGCGGGCATCGAGTGCGAGTCCGGCACGCCGGAGAGGCGAAAGGTCGAGAAGTTCATCAAACAAGATCGTCACACGTAAGACTTCGCACGACCGATGGAAGGCGTCACCGAGGTTTCGACGAGCGCATTCGCCAACGCGCTCGTAAAGAGGATTGAAGCTTGATGCCTGCCGCCGGACCTCGCAGAGCGAGGCCCGGCGCGCTCGGCGTTCAGACCGTCAGTATCGTTGAGCCGGTGGTTTGCCTCGCTTCCAGGGCGCGGTGGGCTTCGGCGGCGTCCTTGAGCGCAAAGCGCTGGTTGATCTCGAGCTTCACGGCTCCGGACTGCACAACCTCGAACAGCTCTTCGGCGGCAACCACCAGGTCGTCGCGTTTCGCCGTGTAGGTCATCAGCGTCGGCCGCGTCAGGAACAGCGATCCCTTCGGCGCCAGGATTCCGGGATCAATCGGTGGCACCGGCCCCGACGACTGACCGAACAGCACCATGATGCCGAGGGGCCTCAAGCAGTCCAGGGAGTTCATGAAGGTGTCCTTGCCGACCGAATCGTAGACGACCGGCACACCCTCGCCGCCGGTGATAGCCTTCACGCGCTCGACGAAATTTTCCCGTGTGTACACGATCGGATGATCGCAGCCGTGCGCGGCTGCGAGCTCTGCCTTCTCGTCACTGCCGACGGTGCCGATGACCGTTGCGCCAAGATGCTTGGCCCACTGACACGCGATCAGCCCGACGCCGCCGGCGGCGGCGTGAAACAGGATCGTGTCACCAGCCTTCACCCGGTAAGTGCGCCGCAGCAGGTAGTGGGCGGTCATGCCCTTGAGCATCATGGCCGCCGCGACCTCGTCGCTCACACCGTCGGGCACCTTGACGAGGCGATCCGCCGGCATCAGCCGCATCTCGGAGTAGGCGCCCACCGGCGGCGCGGCGTAAGCGACGCGATCGCCGGCGCTCAATTCCGTCACCCCGTCGCCGACCGCCTCGACCACACCGCTCGCTTCGAGCCCCGGGGTGAATGGCAGCTCGGTTGGATAGAGCCCGATACGGAAGTAGACATCGATGAAATTGAGCCCGACGGCGCCGTGGCGCAGGCGCACCTGTCCGGGACCGGGCTCCGCGACGCTCACCTGCTCCCACTTCAGGACCTCGGGGCCACCGGTCTCGTGTACTCGTATCGCGGACGTCATTGTTCTGCCTCTTGCGGTTATTTTCACGTGCGCCAAGAGTACCGCAAATGCTTCCCCTGCACTTACAATCATCGCGCAATGTGACCCGGGCTCGGCCTCGCCGGAGGCCTGGTGCGCCTTCGGGGAGTGCGTGTCCCCCGCGCGGACGGCGGGTATCATGACGCGCTGGCAGGCTTTGCAGGACGGAAATGACATGATCTATTCCCTGGACGAACGCCAGGTGGAGTTTCACGGCGAGTATTACGTGGCGCCGAGCGCGTCGGTCATCGGTTCCGTGGTGCTCGGCAATAATGCGAGCATCTGGTTCAATTGCGTGCTGCGCGGCGACAACGACGTGATTACCATCGGCGCGAATACCAACGTGCAGGACGCGTCGGTGCTGCACATCGATCACGGCGTTCCCCTCACCCTCGGAGACAACGTGAGCATCGGGCATAAAGTGATGCTGCACGGTTGCACCGTAGGCGATAACAGCCTCATCGGCATCAATGCCGTGGTGCTGAACAACGCCCGTATCGGCCGGAACTGCCTGGTGGGCGCCAGCGCGCTGGTCACAGAGGGTAAGGAGATTCCGGATGGATCGCTGGTTCTCGGATCGCCGGGACGGGTGGTACGCTCGCTCACCGATGCCGAGATCAAAGGCATTTCCGCCATCGCAGACCATTACGTGCAGAAGTCGGCCTTGTACCGTAAGTTTCTGCGCGAGCAAGCCTAGGCAGGACCAGCATATGTCCGTGATCGAAACCGACATGGCGGAGGCTCGACAGCGTTCGCTGCGCGTTTTCCCCGGTGGCTCCAACGGCGAGTTCAATCTGCCGCCCGAGCTTTGCACGGTCATCTCGCGGGGAAAGGGCTGCGAGCTCGTGGATACCAGCGGCGCTACCTTTCTCGACTTCTCCATCGGCTGGGGCTCGGCGCTGGTCGGGCATGCACGGCCCGAGGTGACCGAAGCGGTGATTCGTCAGGCCGAGCTCGGCGCCAACTTCGCCTACGTCAACGAGAACTCGCTGGCGCTCGCCGAGGAGATCTGCCGGCTCAGCGCCGCCTGCGAGCGCGTGCGTTTCTGCGCTTCGGGCACCGAGGCCACGATGTACTGCCAGCGCCTTGCACGGGCCGCAACCGGCCGCAGCAAGATTCTCAAGTTCGAGGGCGCTTATCACGGCTCTAACGAGGTCGGGGTGACGAGCCTGTTTCCCCAGCGCCTGCTGGATTTTCCCGAGCCGGAGCCCTCGAGCGCCGGCATTCCGCCGGCGGTGATGGCAGAGACCCTGGTAGCGCCCTACAACGACACCGCCACCGCGACGCGCATCATCGCAGAGCACGCCGCCGAGCTCGCCGCGGTCATCGTAGAGCCGCTGCAGCGGTGCACGCCGCCCGAGGAAGGCTTCCTCGAGAGCCTGCGCAGCGCCTGCACCGAGCACGACGTGCTGCTGATCTTCGATGAGGTGGTCACCGGTTTTCGACTCGCATACGCAGGCGCGCAGGAGTACTACGGCGTCATCCCGGACCTGATTGCATACGGCAAAGCGCTCGGTGGCGGTTACCCCATCGGCGCATTCGGCGGACGCGCCGATATCATGGACCGGGTGCGCGAGGATCGACTCGGCGAGCCGAGCTACGTCTGGGTGGCGTCGACGCTCGGCGGAAATCCCATCAGCACGGCGGCTGCGCGGGCCGCGCTCGATGTGTTCAGGCAACCGGGCTGCTACCGACATCTTCACGATCTGGGAAAGTACCTGCGCGACGGTATGCGAGGGGTGCTCGAAGAGCATCAAGAGCAAGCTCAGATCATCGGCGATGGTCCCCTGGCCCAGGTTGTGTTCTCCGCCGAGCCGGTCAACGACTATCGGTCGACCGCGCGCGCGGACCGCGCAAAAGGTCGCGCACTCATGCTGGCATTGTTCCGGCGCAAGATCTTTCTCAACCCGATGGGCACCAAGCTGTATCTGTCGCTGGCGCACACCGATGGCGTCTGCGACATGTTTCTCGAGCGTTTCTCGGATGCCCTGCAGGCATTGAAGCTGGGCCGCGAGTAGGACTGCGCGTGAGCGGCCGGCTTTTTTCTCCGGTGCAAATGATCGAGGCACTGGTGCGTTTCGACACCACCAGCCGCGAATCCAATCTCGAGCTCATCCGCTTCGTCGAGGATTACCTGAAGGGCCACGGTGTCGACTCGAGGCTTGTGTTCAACGACGATCGATCCAAGGCGAATCTGGTGGCAAGCATCGGACCCGAGGCTTCAACCGGCGGGGTCGTTCTCTCGGGACACTCCGACGTCGTTCCAGTCGACGGCCAGGACTGGAGCAGCGACCCGTTTCGCGTCGTCGAGCGCGACGGCCGGCTCTATGGCCGTGGAACCTGTGACATGAAGGGGTTTCTCGGCATCGTTCTGGCGCTGGTTCCCGAATTTCAGTCCTGCGGCCTGCGCGCACCCGTGCACATCGTTCTCACCTACGACGAGGAGACCGACTGCTCGGGAGCCGCACGCCTCATGCGGGCTTTGCCCGACACCGGGCTCGCCGCCAGAGCAGTCATCATCGGCGAGCCGACCGAGATGCGAATCGTCAATGCGCACAAAGGCCAATGCTCGCTCGAGACGGTGGTCGTGGGGCGCGAGGCGCACTCGAGCACGCCACAGTATGGCGTGAACGCTATCGACATCGCGGTTCGCCTGATTGCCTATCTCGCATCGTTGTCCGACGAGTTCGAATCCCTGCCCTTGCAAATGAACGGTGTGGCTCCGCCTTTCAGCACCATCAACGTGGGCACCATCAGAGGCGGCCAGCAGTTCAATATCGTTCCGGCAGAATGCCGGTTCGAGTGGGAAATTCGTGCCGTGCCGGGTCACGACGTCGACGATATCCTGGCGCGCTTCAACGCCCACGCCGACGCCGTGCTCGCAAACCTGCGCGACGCATGCCCCGAGGCGGCCGTGCGCACCACGGTCAACAGCGCCGCCGACCCCTTCGTCCCCGAGGACGACTCTCCGGCGGAAACGCTGGTCAAGGCGCTCGCCGGCAGCAACGAGGCCGGCGCCCTCGCCTTCGGGACGGAGGCGCCTTTCTACCAGAAGGCCGGCATGTCGGTGGTCGTGTTCGGTCCGGGGAGCATCGCCCAGGCTCACAAGCCCGACGAGTACATAAGCCTCGAGCAGGTCGAAGCGTGCGCGACATTCATGCGCCGGCTGATGGGACGGCTCGCCAGCGAGCCTCAGCCCTCGCTCTGACTCGCGCGTAATCGATCGATCAGCGCTTCGAAACAATCGCTTTCCACGTTGGCGAAGGCGAAGCGCAGATAGTCATCCTGCCCCGGGCCGAAGAAGCTGCCGGGCAGGCAGAGAATGTTCTGCCGATCGGCGAGTCGGCGTGCGACCTCCAGCGACGCTGTGCCGCCGAACGGATGACGCACGTAGGCGAAATAGGCGCCGCAGGAGACGAGCTGATAGCCGAGATTCGACCGGGCAAAGTGCTCGCGAAGCAAGCCCACGCGTTCCCTCATCAGCCGAGACTTGGCTTCGCGCCACTCGTTCAGATGCTCGAGAGCGAAGAGTGCCGCCGCCTGGCTGATGCGCGCGGGGCAAATGGCGACGCAGTCGAGGAGCTTTTCGATCTCCGCCAGCAATCCGGCGTTGCACGCGATCGCACCGACGCGGTAACCGGCCATGCTGTAGGCCTTCGAGAAGCTGAACAGCTGAACCAGCCCCGCGTCCTGGTGAGCGCCGCTGGCCATGAGCATGTGCGGGGGGCCCGAGCCGGCGCGAAAATCCTTGTAGGTCTCGTCGATGACGAGGCTCGCGCCGCGCCCGCGCAGCATCTCGTGGGCCGCCTCGATGTCGGCGCTAGGGTACTCGGCGCCGGTGGGATTGGCGGGCGATACCAGCACCAGGGCTCGGGTGCGCGGCGTGAGCGCCTCGCGCAGCGCGTCGAGTCGCAGCCGACCGGGGTGACGCGGATCGAAAGGCAGATAGACGGGGACGATGCCCTGCATCCTGAGCCACATGTCGTGATTGAAATAATAGGGCACGGGAAGGATGACCTCGTCGCCGGGCCCCGCCAGCGCGCAGACCGCGACACAGTAGGCCTGATTACAGCCGGAGGTAATGGCGACGTTGCCGGCCTCGACGCGGGCGGCGTATTCGCCCGACAGGTGGCGGGCGAATCGGGCGCGCAGCGCGGCAGCTCCGAGGATGTCGCTGTACAGCGAGGTTTCCGGCTCGTTGGCGGCCTCGGCGACGCGACGCCGGAGTGCCTCGGCGGGCAGATAGCTCGGCACCGCCTGGGCCAGATCGAGAAGAGGTTTTTCCTCGGGAAAGGACCGCCCGCGTATCCACCCCTGGGCCGCCGCGACCGGCGGCGTCGCAACGGCGCTGACCAGGGGATTCGACCATCGCATCATCGGCGATCGGAATATCCGGCGAATTTCCTGTAGACGTACTCGAGCTTCCGCTCGAGCCGCGCGTTGTAGTACTTGTTGACGGTGCTGTTGTCCTTTCTCGACCACTCGGACGAATTCGCGGCCAACGCTCGAGCGAGCTGCCACGGGTGCGCGAATTCCCTGCCCTCTAGCCGCTCGACAGCCGAGATCTGGCCACTGCTCAGCCATTTGCGATCGAGTGACGAAAACTTTTCCGGGTCGATGTACATGTGACTCAACTGCGCCAAATCTCGCAGCGCCTGCTCGCCTGGCGGGCCGGAATAGCCGGTCTGTTCAACGGCCTTTTTGAACTCCTGAGCGGAGCGAAACTCGCGCTCCTTGATGGACGCGAGCGCGGTAACCTCAGCGCCCTGCGCGGCGAGCTCCGTGAGCACCGGCGCCGAGAGCGAGTAGTGAACTTCCCGGTAGACCTTCTGGCCGAAGACGTTTTGAAGAAAGAACAGAGCGATGAAACAGACCACCCCGGATATCAGCGGCGTCGTCACCCAGCCGCCGGCGATGTTGCCAACCAGCTTCCAGTCGACGTCGCCGCCTCCGCGCATCAGTCCGAGACCGACCACCGCCCCGACCACGGCCTGCGAGCTCGATACCGGGACCAGCGGAATCGTCGGCAGGCCGGCGCTCGCGAGCATGTGCTCGAGACCCTGAGACGCGAACAGGAACAGCACGATCGAGTGCGCGATGACCACGACCCACGCGGCCACGGGCGACATGGGAAGGATACCTGCACCCACCGTCACCATGACGCGTTTGGAATAAGTGAACACGCCGACGGCGATGGCGATCGCACCGATCAAAAACAGCTGCTGGACCGAGCTCAGCCGGAAAAACCCTGCGACCGAGAACCCCTTGAACGGTGACACGTCGACGAAAACACCCATGACGTTGGCGATGTTGTTTGCACCGAGACTGTAGGCCCCGAATGCACCGGCGAGAATCAGCGCCAGGCGTGTGTAAGCGTCGAGCTTGAGCAGGTGCAGCTTTGCCAGACGCAGAGCGAATGCCGTGACCTTGAGCAGAGGCACGGCGATGAGCGCTGCAAGGACCGGACAGGCAACCCAGGTGGCGACGATTTTCAAAAGCGTCTGACTGTCGGTCACCGAGCCACTGAACAGATTCCACCCGATAATGGCACCGACGATTGCCTGGCTGGTGGAGACCGGCAATCCCCACTTGGTCATCACGTAAACCGTGCCGGCAGCCGACAACGCCGCCATGAAAGAGCCCGCGAGCGCATTGATCGAACCGAGCGCGCCGAGGGTGTGCGCCGCGCCGGCGCCGCTCACCACGGCGCCAAGAACCACGAAGACGCTGCAAACCAGAGCCGCCGTGGCGAAGCGCACCATGCGTGTCCCGACAGCGGTGCCGAAGATGTTGGCAGCGTCGTTAGCGCCCAGCGACCAGCCGAGCAGCAGACCGCTCGTCAGGAAAAAAAGTACCGTCAGGTCCATTCTATGACCGGAAGCATTCGCGCGGGCATTCGGAGATTTTGGCCGACCTGGTGGGGATCAAATACGTCGTTTGATAGTGTAAATTTGCAGCGCATCGGCGACATCCTCCGCTGAATTCGCGAGCTCGTCGATTCGCTCGACAAAATAACGCAGGTGCATCTTGCGCTCGAGCGGCAGCGACGAGCTGAAAATCGCCCGCTGCAGTTTCGTGCCGATCTTGTCCGCTTCGGTTTCCAGAAAGATGGTCTTGCTGCCGTGATCGCGAACCGAGTCGATGTCTCTGAAAAAAGCCCGTGCGGCGAGAACCACGGAGTCGACGCAGCTGACCACGGTTTCGGTCAGGTCCAGGTAGCCGGCGTGAAATTCCTGCGGAATATCCGGTGACTGGATGGAGATGCGAAAAAGATCGCCCTCGTAGATGTTGATCAGGTGATCCATGCCTTCGAGAAGCGCCATGACATCAGCGCGCAGATCCGGAATGAGCGTACGTGCATAGAGCTCTGTCTCGATGCTGCGACGCAACTCGTCGCCGCGGCGCTCGATAATCGCAGCTTGACCGAGAAAACCCTCGAACTCCTCGCTGGCGCCATTGTTCAGATAGACACGTATGGCACGCCCGAAAACCATGCCGGCCTCCGAGACCTTGTCTAGAAACTCGTCGATTTGATTTTCGAGCGAACGCGTACCGCTGAACAGATGTAAGACTCGTTTTTGTAAGTACATTTCGGCTAATTCACGGTCGATCGGGTTGAAAAATCATGCGATCTCAGCGTCGGACTTTTGCGGAGCGCATTGTGTGACACCCATCTGCCGGAGTGTCTCGCGCACCGCATCGAGCGCACCGTGCATCTCCCGCTCTCCGAGTCGCCCGATACATCCCATGCGGAAGCTGTCGGCAACGGTCAGCTTGCCCGGGTAGATGAGATAACCCCGCTCTGCGAGACAATCATAGAATGTTTTAAATACGAATGCCGGATCGGCGGGCATTCGAAACGTTACTATGATGGGCGCCTGGAGCGCGTCGGGCAGGAGGGTCTCGAAGCCGAGCTCGCGCATCCCTTCGACCAGGATTCTGCAGTTGCGCGCGTAGCGGGCACCGCGGCCGCTGACGCCGCCTTCCTCTTCATGCTCCCTCAATGCCTGCTCGAAAGCCACGATGACGTGCGTGGGCGGCGTGAATCGCCACTGCGCATTGGCCTCCATGGCCTGCCACTGATCGTAGAGGTCGAGCGTCAGCGACGGGGCGTTACCCTTGCATTCCTCGAGAAGCGATTCGCGGATCACGGCAAAGCCGACCCCCGGCACGCCTTCGATGCACTTGTTCGAGGATGCCACCACTGCATCGAAGGGGACCTCGCGGGCGTCGAGCGCAATGGCGCCGAAGGCACTCATCGCATCGATGATGAGCTTGCGACCATGGCGTGCCGTCACCTCTGCGATTTCAGACACCGGGTTGAGTATCCCCGAGGTCGTCTCGCAGTGAACCACGCACACGTGAGTGAGCTCGGAATCCCCGGCCAGCGCCGACTCGACCGCATCCGGATCGTTGGGCACGTCCTCCGGCGTCTCGACAATGACATAGCGGCGCTGGTAGTAGTCGCAGATTTTCGCAATCCGCTTGCCGTAAGCGCCGTTGACGAGTATGAGCGCCTTGCCCTCGCGCGGCAGCAGCGTGCCCACCGTCGCCTCTACGACGAACGTGCCGCTTCCCTGCAGCGGCACGCACACGTGCGTGCCCTCGCCGCCGGCAAGCGCTACGAGACGCTCCCGAACGCGCCGGTTTATGGCGATGAACTCCTGGTCGCGTGAGCCCCAGTCGTGCAGCATCGCCTCCTTGACGCTGCGCGAGGTGGTGAGCGGGCCCGGTGTGAGCAACCATGGATCGTGGTTTCTATTGGCCATTGAAGGCATCTCCAGCTTCAACGCCTGGCACTATGCCGAATTACCGGCAGCACATCCAGGATTGAGCCGCGGGTCCCGGGCGAGCTCGCCCGCAGCCATACTCTCGATCACGCAAACCCCGCGTCCGATGAGCGCGAGCGCTTGAGCCGGGTCGGTTACCTCGTAACTGCCCCAACGCCACGGACCGCTCCACAGCTGCGCCGGCGGCGCCGGCAACTTGAGGTGGTCACAAATGAGGTAATCGGGGGCCATGGCCTCGGCGAGACGCCTGGCATCGTCGTCGTAGTAGTTCAGCACCCAGCCAGTCGCGAATGCGCCCAGGCGTCGCGCCGTCATGACGGCGCGCTCGACGAAAGATATGACGACGCAGCGCTCGCGCACGGGCGAGAGCGCCTGCATGACGATCTCGACGGTCTCGTCAACGCCGAAGGACTCGGCGCTTTCGCGCTTGATCTCGACGAAGGCATACGCCCGCGGCCATTGTTTGAGCAACACGACGATGTCGGCAAGAGACGGCACCGGCACATCGGTAAACTGCTCACCGAGCCGCGCCGGCTCGTGGACACTCACGCTCGCGAGCTCGGCGGCGCTCAGCTCCGAGACCGCCCGAGCGAGACCGGCGGTACGCTGCAGCGTCGGGTCGTGAATGACGACGGGCACGCCATCGGCGCTCAGCTGAACGTCGAACTCCACCGCAGGCACCCCGGCGCGCAGCGCCGCCTCGATACCAACCCGGGTGTTCTCCGGGTAGCGGCTGGCCCAGCCGCGATGGGCGAGCAGCATCGGGCCGGTCACGGGAAATCGCGAGCGCATGCAGTGCGGTTCGACACGCCGCGACTCTACCATAAGGCCGGCCGGTGCAAGCAGGGATCGCGCTCGTGGCACAGGCACAGCGTCTGGCGCGAGGTCACCTCACCGACCCGCCGCGCGGGCCGCGAGCAGCGCGTCGGCGAGCTCGGTGAAGCCCTCACCGCAGGGCCGGCTGCAGATGTAGGCAGGCTGCGCTGCGAGCGTGGCGCCGAACGCGGCCACGTTGGCGACGCCGACCGAGTTCGGAAAGTACCCGAACATGGGAGCGTCGTTGGGCGAATCGCCGACGAACACGTAACGTTCCCGATCGGCATCCAGGTCCACGGCGAAGCTCTCTCGCATCAGGATTTGCGTCATGGTGAGCTTGTCGTAGTGACCGAACCAGCCGTTGACGTGGATCGAGCTCACCTTGGCGGTCGCACCGGCTTGCTCGAAAAGGGCAACGATGCGGTCCACGGCCGCCGCGGGCAGCGGCTCGACGTCCTCGCAGTAGTCGATGGCCAGATCGGTCGCGCGATAGCCTTGGTCGGAAGCGACGGCGCTGCCGGGAACATCCCTCAGAATGATCTGTCGGAGGCGTTCGAGGCGCTCTCTCGCCTCGCTGCGCTCCTCGGGGCTGGCGAAAAAACGGCGCAGCATCCGCCGCTGCACGCGATCGTAGCGGAAGTAGAAGGCGCCGTTCTCCCCGACGACGCCCTCCACCGGCCACATGCGCGCGAAATGGTCGCACCAGCCGGCCGGGCGGCCGGTGATCGGCACGGTCATGACGCCGGCGCCGGCGAGGCGCTCCATGGCCGAGTAGGCGCCCGCGGTCAATCGACCTGCGGTCGTCAAGGTGTCGTCGATGTCGAAGAAGACGCCGCGAATGTCGCGGCGCGCAGCAGCGGTGAACGCCGTCAGCGGCTTCACCGGGCGGCACCTGTAGAGCAGGTGGACAGGCTCGCGCCGTCTCGTGCAACATGCCCGGCTCGCAAGCCGACGACGCCGCGCAGAAAATACACACCACTTCCCGCCGAGAACCAAATCATGCCAGACGCGTCGCCCGAACCCTTCGACCTGCTCATTATAGGGGGCGGCATCAACGGCGTCGGCATCGCCCGGGACGCATCCGGGCGCGGTCTGCGGGTCGCGCTGTGCGAGATGGATGATCTGGCCGCCGCCACGTCATGGACCAGCAGCAAGCTCATCCACGGCGGTCTCCGCTACCTCGAGCACCTCGAGTTCCGCCTCGTGCGCGAGGCGCTCGCCGAGCGCGAGGTGCTGCTGTCCATCGCGCCGCACATCGTCAGGCCGCTGCGCTTCGTCATGCCGCACGCGCCGGGGCTGCGCCCGGCCTGGATGCTGCGTGCCGGTCTGTTCATCTATGACCGTCTGAGCCGACGGGTCACATTGCCGGGCTCGCAAAGCATCGACCTCTCGACGAGCCCGTTCGGCACCGATCTGAAACCGGGATTCCGGCGCGGATACACCTACTTCGACTGCCGGGTCGACGACGCGCGCCTGGTGGTTGTGAACGCGCGCGATGCCGCCGATCGGGGCGCCGTGGTGCTGCCGCGCACGCGTTTCGCCGCCGCCACCCCCGACGGAGCAGGCTGGCGCGCCGTCGTCGAGGACCGTCGCAGCGGAGACAAACGCGAGCTTCGCGCGCGCCTGCTGGTGAATGCCACCGGCCCCTGGGTGACGCGCACGCTCGACGCGCTGCCCGGCGCCGAGCGCCATCACCGCATGCGCCTGGTCAAGGGGAGCCACATCGTCGTTCCGCGCCTTTATGCCGGGGAACACGCTTTCATCCTGCAAAACGACGACCAGCGGGTCGTGTTCGTCATTCCGTTCGAGAACGACTTCTCCCTCATCGGAACCACCGATGTGGTCGTCTCCGGCGCGCCCGACTCGGTCAGCGTCAGCGACGAAGAGGTCGAGTACCTGTGCCGCGCCGTCAACCGCTACATGGCGAGGGCGGTGAATCCGGACGCTATCGTGTGGAGCTACGCGGGCGTGCGCCCGCTGTTTGACGGCGACGAGGAGGAAGCCTCGAAGGTGAGCCGCGACTACGCGCTGGAGCTCGACAGCGGCGAAGGCCGGGCGCCGATCCTCGACGTCTACGGCGGCAAGCTGACCACGTACCGCAAGCTCTCGGAACGCGCCGTCGACAAGCTGGCAGCGTTCTTTCCGACCATGGGCCCGGCCTGGACCGCCACCGCACCGCTGCCGGGAGGAGATCTCCCGCAGGGCGGCATCGATACGCTGGTCGAGCGCCTCGCCGAGCGCTTTCCCGCGCGGCCAGGAGAGCTGCTCGCGGCGCTCGCGCACCGCTATGGCAGCCTCGCCGCCGAGGTGCTGATGGGCGCCGAGGGCAACGCCGATGCAAACCGCACCTTCGGCACCGATCTCTACGCCTTCGAGGTGGACTACCTGGTTCGCAGGGAGTGGGCACAGGAAGCCGACGACGTGCTGTGGAGACGAACCAAGGCGGGGCTGCGCCTCGGCGCGGACGCCCGCCAACGCCTCGCCGCCTACCTTGCCGAGGACCCGATCGTGCGCCGCGCGCGCGCCGGAACGTGCTGAGCGCGGGACGCCGTCAGATCCCGCCGCCGGTCCAGTCTTCGAAGGCCGTTCGCGTGAGCTCGGCCAGATCCGCGAGCACGCCTTCACGCCGAATGACGCGCCCGTCGGCGACGTCGACCAGGTATGCCTGCACCTGCGCGCCGGCACCGGGCTTGGGGTCGTAGCCGTAGACCAGCACCCCGTCGGCGCCGAGCGCGCGTCCGGCGTCTCGCATGGCGCCCACCTCCGGCGCCTTGTTGACCGCATCGCCGCTCCACAGCGCGGCCGGGCCGTCCACGGCAGCGTGGTCGAAGCCCGGCTTATAGTATGAGTAAACCATGTCGAGCGAGGAGCGGCTGCTCAGGAAGCTGTGCACGAACTCGCTGATCTCGACGCTCACGTCGGGTCCATCCTCAGCGGAAACGACGCTCTGTCTGCCCCAGAACGGCAGCACCGCGACACGCCGGGGCGCGGCCACCGCCGTCGGCGACTCAGCGGGGGCGGCGTCGGCGGATTTCGCCGCAGAGGCCGCGGCGAGCATGTTTCGCGCAAGCGCGATGCCCGCGTCATCGGGCAGAACGCCCGTAGCACTGTCGAGATACTGCTGCGCTTTCTCGAGCTCGCCCTTGCTCATGGCGGTGTTTGCAAGCGTGACATAGCGAATCACGATGACCTCGAGACCGCGCAGCGCATCCTCGTTGCCGGGCTCCATCGTCAGCACCTGCTGGTAGCGCTCGAACGCATTGCTGCCCGTCGGTGACGTCAGGCGAAGCGCCTCCACGTCGTCCGCAGCGGCACGCAGCAGATCACCGATCGCGTCCTCGCGGGACGATGGCGGAGGCTTCACCACGTCCCCCGCGACAGGCGCCTGCTCGGGAGCGGATCGATGCAGCACGTTGTTACCCAACAGGATCCCGCCGAGCACCACCACGACCGTCGCGACAATCCAGACGAGGCGCGGCACGAGCCGCTGGTCGATCCTCTGGGTTTCTCCACCCTCGCCGCGCGCCCCCGTCAGCGCGCTGGAGGACTTTGCGCTCTTGCGCGATTCCCATTCTGCCCAGGCGAGACTCGCGTCGGATATGCCCTGCATACTCGGCAGCCGGCCACCCTCGGGAAACATGCGGCGCCACTCGGCCACGCTCTGCGGCCGATCCTCGACGTCGAAGCTGAGCGCCGCGTCGATCGCCTCGAGAAAGGGCGCGCTGAAGCGCCCCGCGCCCACCTCGACAGCAGGCCGCAACGGGTCCGGCGTGCTGCCGAGACGCGAGTTCACGCGCGTCAGCGCATCGACGGGGCCCTCGCCGCTGATCGCCCGATACAGGGTCGCGCCCATGGAGTAGATATCGCTCCACGGACCCTGCTTGCCGCTGTGGCGATCGTCCTGATACTGCTCGAACGGCGCGTAACCGGGTGTCACCAGCGTTGTCAGAGTCGGCGATTCACCGAGCAGCGACTCGCGCGCCGATCCGAAATCGAGCAGCACGGGCGACCCGTCCTTGCGAAGCAGAATGTTCTCGGGCTTGATGTCGCGATGGATGAAACCGCCGCCATGAACGAGCTCGAGGCCATCGAGCAACGGGTGAACGATTCCGAGCAGCTCCGGCTCGCCCAGCTCGAGACCCGCTTCCATGGCCTGCTCGAGATTAACGCCGCGCTCGTATTCCATGACCATGTAAGCGGTGCCGTTGGCCTCGAAGACGCTGAACACGGCGACGATGTTCGGGTGCTTGAACTTTGCGAGGGTTCGCGCTTCGCGCACGAAGCGCTCGAGACCCCAGTCGAATATCTCCGAGCGTCCCTCGGAAACCGGATGCACGGTGCTGTCGCCGCTGCGCACCGCGAGGTTCGGTGGCAGGTACTCCTTGATGGCGACGAGATGATCCAGATTCGTATCCCGGGCAAGATAGGTGATGCCGAATCCCCCCTGCCCGACCACGGCACGGATCTCGTACCAATGGACCTGGTGTCCCACTGGAAGAGCAATCTGGGAGCGGTCGGTGACGGCCAAGGATTCGGACTCGGTTTAAAAACAGGCAGATAGAAAAGCATAGCACGTGGCCATTTGCCCTCGCGGGCGACGCCACCGCGGTGCGCACCCACGCCTCTGCCATGGGAGCCCAAAGATGAACCAGGTCGCAATTTCACGGGTCAGCAAGGAACGATTCGAGTTTAAGAACCAGGCGGGCGAGCTGCTGGCGGGGCTGCTCGAGCGCCCCGAGGGCGATGCCGTCGCTTATGCCGTCTTCGCCCACTGCTTTACCTGCTCCAAGGACATCGCCGCTGCGTCGCGCATTGCCCGTGCCCTGGCAAGCCTCGGAATCGCCGTGCTGCGGTTCGATTTCACCGGCCTCGGAAACAGCGAGGGCGAGTTCGCCAACACCAACTTCTCGAGCAACGTAGCGGATCTCATAAGCGCCGCCGACGCCGTGCGCGAACGCCTCGGTACGCCAGAGCTGCTCATCGGTCACAGCCTCGGCGGAGCCGCCGTTCTCGCCGCCGCCGGTGAGATAGCCGACGCGCGAGCGGTGGTCACAATCGGCGCGCCGAGCGAGCCGGCGCACGTGGCGCACCTGCTCAAGGACAAGCGCGCGGACATCGAGGCCGAAGGTGAGGCTGAAGTCGATCTGGCGGGCAGGACGTTCACCATCAAGCACCAGTTCCTGCGCGACATCGAATCACAACGCCTTGGCGAGCGAATCCGCACGATGCGAAAAGCGTTGCTGATCATGCACTCGCCCGTCGACGAGATCGTCAGCGTCGACAACGCGGCGGCGATATTTCTCGCCGCACGCCACCCGAAAAGCTTCATATCGCTGGACAAGGCCGACCACCTGCTGACACGGCGTGCCGATTCGCACTACGTTGCCGTGACCATCGCTGCATGGGCGCAACACTATCTCCTCGAGAGTGACGGCGTGCCGGCCTCGCGGCGGCCGCGCGTCGCTGAGGGGGAAGTGCTGGTAGAGGAACGCGACGCGAAGTTCGCCCAGAGCGTGTTCACCGACAGGCATCAACTGCTTGCGGACGAGCCGGCCCGCTATGGCGGAGCGGACACGGGACCGACGCCGTACGAGTTGCTGCTGGCGGCGCTCGGATCCTGCACGGCGATGACGCTGCGTATGTACGCAACCCGCAAGGGTCTGGATCTCGCCAGAGTCACCGTGCGACTGAAACACGAGAAAATTCACGCGCAGGATTGCGAGCACTGCGAGACACGAGAGGGCCGAATCGATCGCATCGAGCGCACTCTTGAGCTCTCGGGCACCCTATCGCAGGATCAACGCAATGATCTCCTGCGCATTGCCGATCGCTGCCCGGTGCACCGAACGCTCGGCTCCGAGATCGATATACAAACGCGCTTCAACTCGTCAGACTAACGTGTGACGCCATGGCCGCAGCCGGCAAAAGGAGGATCAGGCCGTTATGACCACGGGCTTTCTGTACGACGAGCGCTTTCTCGATCACGATGCGGGCGCACACCATCCCGAGCGCCGTGAACGGCTGATCAGCACCATGGCCTACCTGGAATCTCGCGACTGGTTCGATCAGCTGATGAGGCTTTCGCCGAGAGTGGCGGACGAATCCTGGGTCGAGTGCGTGCACAGCCACGATCTCGTCGCGCGCGCTCGCAGCGCCTGCGAGCGGGAGCTCCCTTTCCTCGACGTCATGGACGTGGGCGTATCGAGAGATTCGTTCGATGTCGCCCTGCTCGCGGTCGGCGGCGCGCAGGAGCTTGCAGACAAGGTCGTCTCCGGCGCAGTGGACAACGCTTTCGCGCTCTGCCGCCCGCCCGGCCACCACGCCGAGCACGACCAGGCGCTCGGTTTCTGCCTCTTCAACAACGTCGCCGTAGCCGCGCGGTACCTTCAGAAACACCACGGTCTGGACAAGATCCTGATCCTCGACTGGGACGTTCACCACGGCAACGGCACCCAGCACACGTTCGAGGAAGATCCGTCGGTGCTCTACGTGAGCACGCATCAGTATCCGTACTATCCCGGAACCGGTGCGTACTCCGAAACCGGCATCGGCCGCGGCCAAGGCGCGACGCTCAACTGCCCGATGCCGGCCGGCGCAGGCGACGCGCAATACGAGGAAGCGTTTGTCGAGAAAATTATCCCCAAGATCGATGCGTTCGCACCCGAGCTCATCATCGTCTCCGCGGGCTTCGACGCTCACGTCGACGATCCCCTGGCGAATATCTGCCTGAGCACGGAGTTCTTCGCATGGATGAGCGCGCGACTGCTCGAGGCCGCCGAGCGCCACTGTGGCGGGCGCCTGATCTCGATGCTCGAGGGCGGCTACAACGTCAGCAAGCTGCCGCTTTGTATCGCCGAGCACCTGCAGATTCTCAACGGGCACAAATCGGCATAGGCCGAAGCATGCGTGTCACGGGGCTCATCGTCGTTGTGCCACGGCCCGGCGCCGGCCCGCGCAAAGGGCACCTCGCTCCCGAGCCTGCGGCGAGCGCGCATCGTTAGAAGCCCGGCATGCAAAGCGACATCATCGTCTTTTCGATCTTTCTCATCTTCACCGGTGCGGCAGTGTTCGCCGGTGCAGCCCTGTACCTGCGTCAGTCCATGCTGGTGGCCTACATCGCCCTCGGTTGCCTTGCGGGTCCCTGGGGAATCGGACTTGTCACCGAGTCCACCACCATCCAGGGCATCGGCCACGTGGGCATCATCTTTCTTCTTTATTTGCTCGGCCTCAACCTGCACCCCCAGAAGCTGCTGCAGATGCTTCGCGAGGCAACGCGCGTGACGCTGCTGAGCTCGCTCGCGTTCGCCATTGTCGGCTACCTGGTGGCGCTGATCTTCGGTTTTTCCACCTTGGAGTGCTTCCTGATCGGCGCCGCCATGATGTTCTCGAGCACGATCATCGGTTTGAAGCTGCTGCCCACCACGGCGCTGCACCATCGCCATGTGGGCGAGGTCATCATCAGCGTGCTTTTGCTCCAGGACATCATTGCCATCCTCATACTTCTGCTGCTCGAAGGCCTGCGGCGCGAGGCGCTGGATCTCACCGAGGCCGCCCTGCTCGTCGTCTCTCTGCCGGCGCTCGCGGCGTTTGCTTTCCTGTTCGAGCGTCACATTCTTCTGCGCATCATCCGACGATTCGATACCATTCAAGAGTTCGTGTTTCTGGTTGCCATCGGCTGGTGTCTCGGCATCGCGCAGCTCGGACACACCCTGGGACTGTCCTACGAGATGGGCGCGTTCATCGCGGGCGTCGCCCTCGCAACCAGTCCCATCGCGACATTCATCGCCGAGAGCCTCAAGCCGCTCAGGGATTTCTTCCTGATCACGTTCTTTTTTTCTCTCGGGGCCGGCTTCGACCTGAGTATTCTCCCCGCGGTGGCTGCTCCGGCCGTTGCTCTGGCGATCCTCATGCTCGTGCTCAAGCCCTTCGTGTTCAAGGCTCTGCTCGAATGGGAAGGCGAGGAGACACGGCTTGGCCGGGAGATCGGCGTGCGGCTCGGCCAGGTGAGCGAATTCTCGCTTCTCATCGCGCTGCTCGCCGTCAGCGGCGGCGTCATCGGCGCGAAAGCGTCGTACCTGATTCAGGCGGCCACGCTGCTCACGTTCATCGGCTCCTCTTATCTCATCATGTTCCGCTACCCGACCCCGATTGCGGTCAGTGAAAGCCTCAGACGGGACTAGCGCCGGGAACGGCGGCTCCTGCGCGCGCGCCGAGCTGGCGGTAGCGGCAAAACCGAGCTATCTAGGTAATTCGAGTACAATGGTCTGCACCACTATGGCGTCGCGGTAACGACTTGGATTTGAAGCAAGACCTGAAATCCGGCTCAGACGATTCCCCGCAGACGAGCGATACGCTGGCGGGATTCGAAACCCTGCGCGCGCAGCTGCGCACGCGCATCATCGGCCAGGAAGCGCTCATCGATCGGCTCATCATCACGTTGCTCGGCGACGGCCACCTGCTCGTCGAGGGCGCGCCGGGCCTCGCCAAGACAACCGCCATCAAGGAGCTGGCCGAGCGCATCCACGGGGATTTTCACCGCGTGCAGTTCACCCCGGATCTGCTGCCGGCGGATCTCACCGGAACGGAAGTCTATCGCCCTCAGGATGGCAGCTTTCACTTCCAGAAAGGGCCTATTTTTCACAACGTGCTCCTCGCCGACGAGATCAACCGGGCCCCGGCCAAGGTGCAGTCGGCCCTGCTCGAAGCCATGGGCGAGCGCCAGGTGACGGTCGGGCGCCGAACCTATCCCCTGCCCGAGCTCTTCATGGTCATGGCGACCCAGAACCCCATCGAGCAGGAGGGCACCTACCCCCTGCCGGAAGCTCAGCTGGACCGCTTCCTGATGTACGTGCGCATCGATTACCCGGCCGCCGACGCCGAACACACCATTCTGCAGCTCAACCGCGAGGCGGCGGCGCGCCGCGCGAGGCACGCGCTCGGCCCGCCGAAGCCGGTGCTCAACGCCGAGACGGTTTTCAGAGCGCGCCAGGACTGCCTCACGCTGCACATGGCGCCGGCGGTGGAGCGCTATATCGTCGAGCTGGTGCTGGCGACCCGCGATGCGGCGCGCTACCGCGAGGATCTGGCTCGCTGGGTCAGCTACGGGGCGAGTCCCCGCGCGACCATCGCGCTCGACCGCTGCTCGCGCGCGCACGCATGGCTCAACGGGCGCGACTACGTGTCGCCGCAGGACGTGCAGGCCATCGCGCGCGACGTGCTGCGCCACCGGGTGCTCATCTCTTTCGAGGCGGAGGCCGACGGCATGGACTCCGACGCCGTGATCGACGAGCTGCTCAAGCTGGTGCCGGTGCCGTGACCGGCAGCGGCCGAGCGGGGGCCGGACTGCGCGGCGTCGATGTCGGCGTCGACGACCTCATCGGGCTGCGCTTCCGCGCCCAGCGCCTCGAGCTCAGTGTCGCACGGCGCGCACGCCGAAGCCTTGTCGGGGCTCACGGCTCGCGCTTCCGCGGCCGCGGCATGGAGTTCGCCGAGTCGCGCATCTACCAGCCGGGCGACGACGTGCGCAGCATCGACTGGCGCGTGACAGCGCGCACCGGCCGCCCCCACACCAAGCTCTTTCAGGAAGAACGCGAGCGCCCGGTAATCCTGGTCGTGGATCTCGGCGCGAGCATGTTCTTCGGCACGCGCACCGCGTACAAATCGGTCGTGGCTGCGGAAGCCGCCGCGCTGGTCGCCTGGGCCGCCATGCGCGGCGGCGACCGGGTCGGCGCCCTGGTGGCGGGACGCAGCGCCCACATGGAGCTCGAGCCGCAGTCCGGACGCCGCGGCGTGCTGCGCGTGCTGCGCGCCCTGGCGGCCTTGTGCCACAGGCCGGATGAGGATGAGGAACAGCGCATCCGGCTCTCCGAAAGCCTCGTGCGGGCACGCCACGTTGCGCGCCCGGGTTCGCTGATCGTGGTGATCAGCGATTTTTACGATCTCGACGAGGAGGCCGTCGGCAGCCTCTCGCGCCTGCGCCAGCACAACGACATGCTCGCCTGCTGGATTCACGACCGACTGGAGATCGAACCGCCACCGCCGGGGCGCTACACGGTCTCCGACGGCTGGCAGACGGCCACCCTGGACAGCGTCGGGGCACACGCGCGCCAGCGTTACCGGGAGAGCTTTCGCGCCGAGCACGAGCGGCTGCGGGCAACACTCGGGCGCCTGGCGATCGCGTGGCTGCCCATCGCCACCGGCGACGACGTGGCCGAGGCGCTGCGCCGGGGCGCGGCGCCCGAAGCGCGCCCATGATGCGCACGCTCGCGCAGCTGCCGATGGATGCCCTCGGCGGGCTTCGCGACATCCACCTGCCCGCACCTCCGACGCTGTGGCCGCCGGCACCGGGCTGGTGGCTGCTGGCGCTGCTGGCGATGACCGCTGCGGCGATCGGCGCGCGCCTTGCCTGGCGCACCTGGCGCCGTGGCCGGCCGCGGCGCGCGGCGGTGCGCCGTGTCGCCGCGCTGCGCACGCGCCTGCGCAATGGAGAGGCGCCGGAGGTGCTGCTCGCCGAGCTCTCGACGTTGCTGCGACGCGCCGCCATGGTGCGCCATCCGCGCGTGCAGGTGGCGGGCCTCACGGGCGAGGACTGGCTCGCGTTCCTCGACGACGACACACACGCTTTCAGCCGGGGCCTCGGCCGATCCTTGATCAGCGCACCCTATGCGCGCGTGGCAAGGGTCGATCTGGAAGCGCTGCTGTCGCTGTGCGAGAGGTGGTTGAGGCGCAACGCCTGATGGTCACGAGGGCGCGCGCCATCGGCCTGCTGCTCTCGTTGCTGCTGCTCGCGGGCGCCACCGCTTCGCGCGCCGCGCAGCTGACGTCGAGCCTCGAGCGCAATCCCATTCACGCCGGCGAGAGCGTGCGCCTGGTGCTCGAGCTGACACGGGCTCCGGGCGGACTCAACCCGGACCTGAGTCCCCTCGAAGCCGACTTCCAGATTCTTCACACGTCCGTCAACACGCAGGTGGAGTTCGTCCAGGGTCGCCAGTCGGCGGTGACTCTTTGGCATATCGAGCTGACGCCGAAGCGCGAAGGCCTGCTCGAGGTGCCCTCGATCCCGGTGGGCAGGTTTCGTTCCGAGCCCCTGACGCTGAAGGTCCTGCCGCCGCGCCCGGATGCCGCCGGCAGTGCCGATATTTTCCTCGAGGCCGAGATTGCGCCCGACCCTGCGTATGTCCAGGCGCAGATGCGTTACGTGCTGCGCCTGCTGCGCGCCGTCGACGTGGTCGACGGGACCCTCACCGAGCCGGGCGCGAACAACGCCGTGCTGAGGCGTCTCGGACACGACATCAGCTACACCACGACCCGCAACGGCCAGTCGTACCGGGTCCTCGAGCGGCGCTACGCCGTGTTTCCCCAGGCGAGCGGCGCGCTCACCATCGCGCCGGTCGAGTTCCAGGGCGAGGTGGTCGATGCGGCTCAGGCCGGCAGCGGCTTGAGCCGTCTGTTCGCGCGCGGCAGACGCGTGCGCCTGCGCACGGCGGAGGTGCGTGCGACGGCGCTGCCGCCGCCGGCCGAGTTTACCGGGCCTGCCTGGCTGCCGGCCAAGAGTCTGCAGCTCATCGAGGAGTGGTCGAGCGATCCCCGCACCCTGCGCGCCGGCGAGCCGGTGACGCGCACCCTGCGTCTCGAGGCGCTCGGCTTGAGCGCCGAGCAGCTGCCCGAGATCCCGGCGACCGTCGACGACGACGTCAAGGAATACCGCGATCAGCCGATCACCCGCACCACGGCCGATGTGGACTGGGTGCAGGGCGTGCGCGAGCAGCGTATCGCCCTGGTGCCCACCGGCCCGGGCACGTACACACTTCCCGAGATCCGCATCGACTGGTGGGATACCGAGCGCAATGTCCGGCGCCAGGCGACGCTGCCGGCACGGGTGCTCGAAGTGGCCGCCGGCGTGCGCGCGACGCCGGGGGCACCGCCGAGCGCCGCACCGGGCGACACGCCGGCGCCATCGCCACTTGCGCTGCCGCTATGGCAGCGTCCGGCGCTGTGGCAGGCAGCCTGCGCGGTGCTGCTGGCGCTCTGGCTGGTGACGCTGGCCGCCTGGCGGCGCGCGCGGCGCACGCCGAGGGCCACGCGCAAGCCGCCGCGCGCACCGGGGCCGGCGAAACCGCGACCCGCGGCGAGCCTGCGCCGGGCGTGCCTGGCGGACGACCCGCGCGCGGCGCGCGCGGCGTTGCTTGCCTGGGCCGCGCACACCTGGCCGGAGAATCCGCCGCGCAGTCTCATGGGACTCGCCGAACGACTGCCGGACACGCGCTTGCGCGCCGAGCTGGTGGTTCTCGATCGCACGCTCTACGCCGCCGAGCCGACGCCGTGGCGCGGCGAGCCCCTGTGGCAGGAGGCGCGCCGGGACCTGGTGCGCCCGGCGACCGAGGCGGTGCAGGCGCGCGACGACCTTCCGGCGCTGTATCCGCGCTGAGCGCACGCGCGCTCCCGGCGGCGCGCGGCAGACCTTCCCCGCCAGGCGATCAGCGCTCGCCGCCGGCCTCCTGCACGGCCCGCTCGAGCCGCTCGCTGGCCGCCAGCCAGAGAGCCTCGGTCTGCTCCAGGCACCGCTCGACGCGACCCCGATCGATCAGCAGGGCCTCGAGACGATCCCGGGCCTGCGGCTGATACACGCTGGCGTCGGCGAGTGATGCCTGCAGCGCCGAGCGCTGCGCGGCGAGCGCCTCGAGTTCGCCCTCGAGTCGCTCGAGCTCATCGCGCAGCGGCTTGAGCCGAGCGCGCTTGCGCGCCTCGGCCTGGCGGCGCGCGCGACCCGAGGGCGGCGCCACGGGCGACTCGTGCGCGGCGCACGCTCGCGGCGTGCGTCGCCGGCGTGCGAGCCAGTCGGCGTAATCGTGCAAATCACCCTCGTAGCGCGTCACCCGCCGGCCGGCGACCAGATAAAGATCGTCAACCACGCTGCGCAGCAGGTGGCGATCGTGGGATACCAGCACGACGGCACCGGCAAACGCCTGCAGCGCCACGTTCAGCGCCAGGCGCATCTCCAGATCCAGATGGTTGGTGGGCTCGTCGAGCAGCAGCAGATTGGGGCGCCCGAACAGGATCAACGCCAGCGCGAGGCGCGCCTGCTCACCGCCGGAGAGGCGTGCCACCGGCTCCTCGACACGCTCGCCAGCGAAACCGAAGCCGCCGAGAAAGTCGCGCAAGCGTTGCTCGTCGCTGCCACTGTCCATGCGCCGAAGCTGCGCCAGCGGGCTCAACGAGGCATCGAGCTGCTCGATCCTGTGCTGGGCGAAGTATCCGATCGTCAGGCGCGCTGCCGGTATGCGTTTGCCGGCGAGCGGCTCGAGCTCGCCGGCGAGGGTCTTCATGAGCGTCGACTTGCCGGCGCCGTTGGCGCCGAGCAGGGCGACGCGATCGCCGGGCGCGAGCGCAACGGCGACGTTGTCGAGCACCGCATGCGCGCCGTAACCGGCGCTCGCGGCCTCGAGCCTGAGCAGCGGCGTCGGCGGATCCTTCGGCGCGGCGAAATCGAAGTGAAAAGGCGAATCGACGTGGGCCGGCGCAATCAGCTCCATGCGCTCGAGCGCCTTCAACCGGCTCTGGGCCTGGCGGGCTTTGCTCGCCTTGTAGCGGAATCGCTCGACGAACCGCCGCATGTGGGCGATCTCGCGCTGCTGCTTGCGGCGATTCGCCTCGCGCTCGGCGAGCTCGGTGGCGCGCTGCGCCTCGAAGGCCGAGTAGTTGCCGCTGTAGACGCATACCCGGGCGCCCTCCACGTGGGCGATGTGACTGACCAGCGGATCGATGAACTCGCGATCGTGGGAAATCAGCAACAGCGTGCCCTGATAGCCGCCGAGCCAGCTCTCGAGCCAGATGACCGCGTCCAGATCCAGATGATTGGTAGGCTCGTCGAGCAGCAACAGATCCGAACGGCCGATCAGCGCCTGGGCGAGGTGCAGCCGCATGCGCCAGCCACCGGAGAATGACGCCAGCGGCAGCGACGCGTCGGCCTCGGCGAAACCCAGACCGGCCATGATCTCCGCCGCACGCGCGGGGGCTGCGTAGGCACCGATGTCCGCGAGTCGGCCGTGAATCAGCGCCTGAGCATGCCCGTCGCCGGCGTGCTCGGCGGCGGTGAGCTCCGATTGCAGGCGTCGCAGCTCGGTGTCCCCATCGATAACGTGCTCGATGGCGGCACGGTCGGTAACAGCGGGCGCCTGGGCCACCTGGGCGATGCGGGTGCCCTTGGCAAGGGAAACGCTGCCGGCATCGGCGTGCAGGTTACCCGCGACGACCTGCAGCAGAGTGCTCTTGCCGGCGCCGTTGCGCCCGGTGATGCCGACCTTGTCGCCTGCGTGAATGGTCAGGTCGACGGCGCGCAGCACACATCGTCCGCCCCGCCAGAGATCGACCTTGTCGAGCCTCAGCACATTCCCGTTCAACCCCGCCTGCGCCAGCGATGGTACTTCTCCACCCAGTCGAGCAGCCTGCCCGGCAGGCGGGCGCGTTTCCACGCGCCCGCAGCGTACTTGTTGGCCTCGGCAAGGGTCGGATAGATATGGATGGTACCGAGTATCCTGTTCAGCCCGAGCTTGTTGCGCATGGCGGAGACATACTCTGTGATGATGTCGCCGGCATGCTCGGCGACGATGGTCACACCGAGAATGCGGTCCTTGCCGGGCACTGTCAGCACCTTGACGAAGCCACGCGCATCTTCGTCGGTGATGGCGCGATCCAACTCTTCCATGGCGTAGACCGTCACCTCGTATTCGACGCCCTTCTCCCGCGCATCGACCTCGTTGAGTCCGACCCTCGCCACCTCGGGGTCGGTGAAGGTCGCCCAGGGAACCGCGGAGTAGTCCACCCTGAAGCGTTTCAGAAAGCTTCCGAACAACGCGTTGACACTGGCGTACCAGGCCTGGTGAGCCGACATGTGGGTGAATTGATAGGGACCGACCACGTCACCGCAGGCGTAGATCGTCGGGATCGATGTCTGCAGGTGCTCGTTGACCTCGAGCGTTCGCGAGCGCGTGAGCGCGACGCCGAGCTCCTCCAGCCCATAGTCGGCGGTGTTGGCGACGCGTCCCACCGCAACCAGCAACGCGTCGAAGGCAATGCGCACCTCCTCACCGCGGTGCTCGGCGATGAGCAGCTTCTCCCCGTTCTCCACGCGAAAGCCGGTGGCTTTGTGCTCGACGCGCACATCCACGCCCTCCTCGCGAAAGTGCGCGGCGATCATTTCAGAGACCTCCGGGTCCTCGCGAGCCAGAATCCGCGGCAACATCTCCACCTGCGTCACGCGACTGCCGAAGCGCGCAAACGCCTGGGAGAGCTCGCAACCTATCGGACCACCGCCGAGCACCACCAGCCGATCGGGAAGCTCGCGCAGCTCCCAGAGATTGTCCGAGGTGAGATAGTCCATCTCCTCGATACCCGGGATAGGCGGCACGAATGGCCTGCCCCCGGCGGCGACGACGATGCTGCGCGTGGTCAACGTGCGCTTGCCCACCTCGACGCTCCAGGGCGAGGTGATGCGCGCCTCGCCCTTGATGACCTCGACGCCGAGAGATTGGTAACGCTCCACCGAGTCGTGAGGGGCGACCTTTGCAATCACCCGGTGGACACGCTCCATGATATCGGCGAAGTCGAATTCGACCCGCGTGTCGCGGATGCCGTAGCGCTGCGAGTGCCTGGCCTGGGCGAGGAACTTGGCAGAGCGGATGAGCGCCTTCGACGGCACGCAGCCTCTGTTGAGGCAATCGCCACCCATCTCCTGCTTCTCGATCAGCGTCACCTTGGCCCTCGCCGCCGCACCGATGTAGGCGCTCACCAGGCCGGCGGAGCCGGCACCGATGACGACCATGTCGCGCTCGAACCGCATCGGTTTGGGAAAGCGCCTGAGCACGCGCCGCGCCTTCATTACATCGACAGTCTTCTTGGCGATCAGCGGGAAGAGCCCGAGCAACGTGAACGACGCGATCAGGCCGGGCGAGAGGATACCCGCCATTGAATCGAGCGCCGCCAGCTGTTTTCCCGCGTTCACGTAGACGAGCGTTGCCGGAAACATTCCGATCTGGCTGACCACGAAAAACGTCAGCGTGCGGATCGGCGTCAACGCCATCAGCAGATTGATGACGAAGAACGGAAAAAGCGGCACGAGCCGCAGGGTGAAAAGGTAGAACGCGCCGTCGCGCGCGACGCCGGCGTTGACGGCGCGCAGGTTCTGGCCGAAGCGGCTCTGGACCGCGTCCCGGAAAAGAAAGCGCCCGAGCAGAAAGGCCAGCGTGGCGCCGATCGTGGATGCAAACGACACCAGCAGCGTGCCCCAGCCGATGCCGAAGAAGGCGCCACCGGCCAGCGTCATGACCGTGGCACCCGGCAGAGACAGGGCGGTGACGCACACATAGACCAGGAAGTAGATCAAGGCGGCCTGGTACATGTTCTCGTCGCGATAGGCGACGATGGCAGCCTCGTGCTCCCGCAGGCTCTCGAGGCTCACATAGCTGCCCAGATCGAACGCGAAGAAAGCGCCGACGAGCACTGCGACGATCGCGATCAGCGCAAGACGGCCCTTGGTCATGAACTCTCCCGCGTGCGTAGCCTGGCGGTCGCCGCGACAATACTCGATCTGCCCTGGGCGTGCGACCGACCGGGATCCGGCCGATGCGACTTGCCGCTCGCGGGGATTGAGGGTACATAGCTGTGCGCATGCATCAACGGATTTCGGCTCGACCCCGCGCAGAGGCGACGTGATTGCGTTCTGGCTCTGCGCGCTGGCGCTGATGGCCATCGCCCTGGCCTTCGTGCTGCCCCCCCTGCTCGGAAGCGGCCGCTCACGCGCGCGCGTCGACGATGCATCGCGCAGTCGCGAGGTGTACCGGTCGCGCATCGCCGCGCTCGAGGAGCAGCGCCGCATCGGCGCCCTCTCCGAGGCCGATCTCGCCCAGGCCAGAGACGAGCTGGCTCGCGAGCTGCTCGCCGACAGCGAGGCGCGGCCTGCGCCCGCGGCGACGACCCGGGCGCGCCGACCCGGCATCTGGCTGGCCATCAGCGTGGGCGTCGCTCTGCCGCTGGCGAGCGTGCTGCTTTATCAGCATCTCGGCCGCCCCGACGCCATCGACGTTGCGCCTGCCGTCGCGGCCGGCGGCGATGCGGACATCGGGCAGATGGTGGCGGCGCTCGCCGAGCGCCTCGAGTCCGAGCCCGACAACAGCGAGGGCTGGCTGCTGCTGGCACGCTCCTACATGGTGCTGGAACGTTACGCGCAGGCCGCCGACGCCTTCGCCGCAGCCCACCGCCTTCTCGGCGACAGTGCGGGACTGCTCACCGATCTGGCCGAGGCCGAGGCTCTGCGGGACGGACAGAACTTCCTCGGCGCCCCCGCCGAGCGCCTGGAGCGTGCCCTGGTACTGGAGCCGGCGCACCCGAAGGCCCTCTGGCTGGGCGCGTTCGCAGCCATGCAGCGTGGCGATGCCGATCTCGCGCTCAGCCGCTGGCGCGAGCTGCTCGCCGCGCAACCGCCGGACTCCGAGGCGGCCGAGGTGCTTCGGACTCTCATCGCCGACGCCGGCGGCAACGATTCGGTGTCTGCCGGCGCCGCCCCTGCGCCGGCTGCCGGCGATGCGCCCTCGCTGACCGTGAACGTGACGCTCGCGGACCGCCTGGCGACCGGGCTCGACGGCAGCGAAGTGCTGTTCGTGTTCGCGCGACCCGCCGAAGGCGCGCCGATGCCGCTGGCCGTGATCCGCAAGCGCGCGAGCGACCTGCCCCTGACCGTCACCCTCGACGATTCCCTGGCCATGGCGCCGGGACGCAAGCTCTCCGACGCCGACCAGGTGGTGGTGGGCGCGCGCATCGCGCTGAGCGGCACGCCTGCGGCGAGCAGCGGCGACCTGCAGGGCTTCAGCGCACCCGTGACCCCCGGCCGGGGCACCACCGTCAGCGTGACCATCACCGAGCGGGTGCCCTGATAAGCGGTATCCGCGCCGAGGCGGCCTCGCCAATGGAGCCAACGGTGACCCGCGACACGGTTGGCGGTGGCGAACTGACCTATAACTCAGGGCATTCGACCCGCGCCCCGCGGCCGGCCAGGGATGGTGACGGCCGGCACCGGCGCGAGCGAGCACGTACCAGAGTAGCCCATGAGCCGTAGCGAAGACCTCAGCGTGCTGACCGAGAAGGCGGAGCAAGGCGATACGGACGCCATGCTGCGCCTCGCACGACTCTACTACCAGGGCGAGCACAGCGACCCGGCACGGTTCTTCCGCTGGACCCGCCGCGCGGCCGAGTCCGGAGACGCCGGCGCCATGTTCAACCTGGCTCTGGCCTACTACCACGGCACCGGCACCGAGCCCGATGCCGGCAAGTTCTTCGAATGGACCCTGGCGGGGGCAAAAGCCGGCGACCTCACCGCCATGTACAACCTGGCCCTCGCCTACGACCGCGGCACCGGCACCGAGCCCGACGTCGGCCAGTGCTTCGAATGGACCCGCAAGGCGGCGCGGGCGGGACACGCCGGCGCCATGTTCAACCTGGCGCTCGCCTACGGCAAGGGTAAGGGCACCGCCCCGGATGCGAGAGCCTACGCGGAGTGGACCCGGCGTGCCGCGCAAGCCGGTGACCCGGATGCCATGTTCAATCTCGCCTTGAGCCACGCCGAGGGCGACGAGCGCACCCGCAACGACGCCGAGTACTTCGAATGGACCCTGCGCGCGGCCCAGGCCGGACATGCCGGCGCCATGTTCAATCTCGGTCAGGCCTTCTACGAGGGCCGCGGCACCTACGCCGACATGGCCGCCTACCTGGAATGGACGCAGAAGGCCGCCGAGGCCGGGCACATGGGCGCCATGTTCAACCTGGCGCTGGCATACCGAAACGGCACCGGAACCGACGCCGACGACCGGGCCTACTTCGAGTGGACGCGCCGCGCCGCCCACGCCGGGCATGCGCGCGCCATGTTCAATCTGGCGCTCGCCTATGAGGAGGGCGTCGGGACCCGTCCGGACACGACGCTTTACTTCGAATGGACCCGGCGGGCCGCCGAGACCGGCCATCCGCGCGCCATGTTCAACCTGGCGCTCGCCTACGAGAAGGGCGACGGCACGCGCCCCGACATGGCGCGTTACTTCGAGTGGACCCGGCGGGCCGCCGAGGCGGGCCACCCGGCAGCGATGGCCAACCTCGCCCTCGCCTACGAGAAGGGCGAGGGCACGACCGCCGATGCCGGCAAGTTCTTCACCTGGATCCGCAAAGCCGCCGAGGCCGGCGACGCGCAGGCGATGCTGCATCTGGCGCTCGCCTACGACGAGGGCAAAGGCACGCGGCAGGCCGCGTCGAAGTTTCTCGAGTGGACACGCCGCGCGGCGGAAGCCGGTGAGCCGCGCGCCATGTTCAATCTCGCCATGGCGTACTGGAGCGGCACCGGCCTCGAGGCTGATTCCGCCCGTTACTACGAGTGGACCCGGAAAGCGGCCGGCGCCGGTGACACGCGCGCGAAGTTCAACCTCGCGCTCGCCTACGAGGCTGGCAAAGGGGTGGAGCGGGACACGGTCAAGCACCTGCAGTGGCTGCTGTCGGCTGCCGAGGACGGTGAGCCGCTGGCCATGTACAACGCGGCGCTGTGCTATCAGGACGGAATCGGCACCCGTGCCGATGCCGGGCGCTGCTTCACCTGGATGCGCAGCGCCGCCGAGGCGGGCTACGTCGACGCCATGTACCGCACCGCCCTCGCCTTCGAGAGGGGACAGGGCACGCCGGTCGACGAGGACGCGTTCCAGGCGTGGATCACCCGCGCCGCAGACGCCGGGCACCGCCAGGCGTTGGTCGCCGCCAGGCTCGCCCACCTGAAGTCGCAGGGTATTGTCAACGAATCCCAACGTCGCGCGCTGGGGACGGCGTTCACGCAACTGCTGGCCTCGGTGCGCGAGATCAAGAACGACCACATGGTGGAATCGTCCGCCGACGGCATCGTGCACTTCGCGTCCTGGGACGCGCTCGTCTCGATGCTCCCTACTCACGGCGCCACGACCAAACACGTGCGCCTCTACAACACCGCGTACTGCACGGACGCATGGGAGGGCCGCCGCCTGACCGAGCTCGACGACGACGACGCATTGCTGCTCGGATCGTTTATCAACGCCAGCGCACGCGCCGCCGGCGACGGATCCGAAAGCGACTATTCGGTCTACATGGCGAGCTTCACCCTGGCCGTTGACAGCGCCGCGCCGCTGCGTGCCGGCAGCGATAGCGACGATGCGTTGCGCATCGTCTTGCCTCTGGCCGCGTTCGACCAGCGGCGCGCCAGCGCGCGGCCGCTCGATCCAGTGCGCCGGCCGATCCTGCCCGGACCACTGGTGGATCCGAATCGTGCCGACGGCACGCTCTACCGCGTCAAATACGAAGATGGCGACGCCCGCGAGGCCCTCGCCAGGCTGCGCGAGCCCCTCGCCGGCATCGGTGCTGTCTGTGACACGCTCGTCGAGGTGGAAGGTGTCTACGATCTGGTGCGCGTGCTCGTTGCCGAGGTGCTGCACCTTTATCAGTACCCCGAGCGCCGCCACGAGCAGGAGGCGCGCCTGCTCGCGAACCTGCCCATCGCGTCGCCGCTCATCGACCTCGACGACGCCACGCCGGGCCGGCTCTTCGTCAGGTCGCCGGACCTGTTGTTCACCGGCGCCGGCACGCGCATACTCCTGCCACCCCACAGCAGGGACGCCGGCGCCGCCATGCTCAATCTCAAGCACCGCCTCGCCCGCCAGGGCCTGCTCAGCGCAACCTCCCTCGGACGCGGCACTTAGCCGTGAAATCCGACCCTCCGGGCGGCGTGCTCGACGTTGCGCGCCTGTGGCGCGCAACGCGTTACTCGGTTCAGGGATTGCGCGCGGTTTTCCAGCACGAGGCCGCTTTCCGCCAGGAGCTCGCGGCGGCCGCGCTGCTCGTCCCCGCAGCGCTGGCGCTGGCGCTGCTCTCGCCGGTCAGCTGGAGTCAGTGCGCGCTGCTGATCGGCAGCGTGCTGCTGGTGCTGCTCGTCGAGCTGCTGAACTCGGCCATCGAATCCGTGGTCGACCGCATCTCCGAGGACAACCACGCGCTTTCCGGTCGCGCCAAGGACGCCGGCAGCGCCGCGGTGCTGGTCAGCCTGGTCATTTGCCTCGTGGTGTGGACACTGGTGCTGATCGACGCCTTCGCCGGCTAGCGGCTGCACCGCTCACTCGCCCAGGTAGCCGGCCAATGGGCCGAGCCGGCCGGCATCGAACCAGTCCTCCAGCAGCCGATAGGCGATGGACACCCGCCGCGCCACCCGCAGGCGCCCATGGGCGAGCGCCTCGACGATGTCGGTGCGCGAGAACCAGCGCGCATCGGCAAGCTCGTCGTCGTGTCGCACGATACGCGCATCGCGGGCGGTGGCCGTGAAGCCGAGCATGATCGAGCTCGGGAACGGCCACGGCTGGGACGAATGGTAGTGCACCGCGCTCACGCCGATACCGGTTTCCTCGGCCACCTCGCGTACCACCGCATCCTCGAGGCTCTCGCCCGGCTCGACGAAGCCGGCGACCGCCGAGTAGAGCGTCTCCGGCCACTCCCTCTGGCGCCCGAGCAGGCAGCGTTCCTCGTCACCGAGCCCGCCGGGATGCACCACCAGCACGATGATGGCGGGGTCGGTGCGGGGAAAATGCTTCTGCCCGCAGCGCGGCGCGGCGCACACCCGCAGGTGTCCGCCTTCGGCCACCCGGGTGGGGCTGCCGCAGTCGCCGCAGTGCCGGTGCCGGGCATGCCAGTAGGTGATGGCGCGCGCGTAGGCGAGTAGCGAGCCGGCGTCGGCGTCCAGTAACGGTCCTACGTCGCGCAGCTCCCGGAAGCTGGCGCCGGCGGGAACCAGCCTTTCCAGCGGCGTCTCGTCGCCAGCGAGGTCGAGGGCGAAGTAGGCGACCTCGGCGCGGGTGCCGAGCAGCACGGCGTTGGCGCAGTCGACGCCCACGTCGCGCAGCTGCATCGGCGACAGCAGCACCGGCAACGGCATGACATCGCCGCAGAGGAGATTTTGCATGCGCCACACGGGAACGATGCGGGTCGCGGCATCCGCGAGGCGCGCCTGGAGCCAAGCGTCCTTGGGGCGCAGCTGCGTGGCCCGGTCGAGCCCCCCGGCGGAGAAGTAGTTGAGATTGGATCGCTGGTAGTGGTCCACGCGGCGGCCGTTGGAATCCGGGTGACGCCTCTAAAGGTACCACTCGTACTCGCGCGGCGTGATGTGATCCATGAAGCTCGCGAGCTCGGCCTGCTTGGTGGCGCAGTAGAGATCGACGTAGCTGTCGCCCAGATAGGACTTCAGCACCCTCGAGCTGCGCAGGCGCGCCAGCGCCGAGGACAGATCGGCGGGAATGTCCGCATCCGCCTCCTCACAGGCGCTGCCCTGCCATGCCGGGCCGGGGTCGATGCGTTGGCTGAGCCCGTGGTGGATTCCCGCCAGCAGCACCGCCAGGACCAGATACGGATTGGCGTCGGCGCCCGCGACGCGATGCTCGAAGCGCCGGCTCGAGGAGGCGCCCGAGGGGATGCGCAGCGCCACCGAGCGATTGTCGATGCCCCAGCTCTTGGTCACCGGCACGTAGAGCCGCGGGGCGAATCGACGATAACCGTTGATGCTCGGGGAAAATACCGCCATGGCGTCGGAGAGCGTCGCCAGCATGCCGCCGATGGCGAAGCGCAGCGTCTCGCTGCCGGAGTCGCTGCCGTCGTCGAAGACGTTGTTGCCGTCTCCGTCGAGCAGGCTCATGTGCACGTGCATGCCGTTGCCGGCACGCTCGGGGAAAGGCTTCGGCATGAACGTGGCGCGTATGCCGTGACGTCGGGCCACTCCCCTCACCACCTGGCGCAGCAGCGCGCAGTGGTCCGCCGCCGCCAGCGGCGCATCCACGTGCTTCAGGTTGATCTCGTACTGACCGGGCGCGAACTCGGCGCTGGTCACCGAGGCCGGTATGTTCTGGGCCGCGGCGGCGCGATCCACCTCGCCGAACAGATCGGTGAAACCGGTCACCTCGTCGACGCCGTAGACCTGGGTGCTGTTGTCGCGCAGGCCGGTGAGCGGCGATACCGGTGGCTGCGGCCGGCCCTGGTCGTCCGCCACCTCGTCGAGCAGATAGAACTCCAGCTCGAAGGCGATCACGGGTCGCAGACCGAGCTCCGTGAAGCGACGGCACACGCCGGCGGCGACGTTGCGCGGCTCGGCGCTTGCGGGCGCGCCGTCACCGTCGCTCATGGTCACCAGCACCTGCGCCGCGCGCTCGCTGACCCACGGCGTCGGCACCAGGGTGCCCGGGACGGGCAGGCAGACACCGTCCGGATCGCCGTCGCTGATGCCGCGGCCACACGGGTCGGCGCAATGCCCGGTGACATCGAGATAATACGTGGAGTAGGGAAACTGCAGCCCGGAACGGAACAGCTTCTCCAGGTCTGCGCGCGGGTAGCGCTTTCCGCGGATGATGCCGCACAGATCGATCAGGCAGGCGTCCACGTGATCGATGTTCGGATGCGCCTGGAGAAACGCGGCAAGCTCGGCGAGCCGCGCTTCCTCGCTGGAATGCTCAGTCATGACAACTCTCGGCGGCTGTCGATTGGGGGTATCCGGTCACCAGGGAAACGATAGTACACCGCCTCGCTCGAGCCCGGAATTTCCACCGCTTATCCACAGCTTTTCACCGGATTTTTCACCCGTTAACCACAATATATTGAGTGATATCGGGTCCTTGACTACAATCCCTTGTGGTTTACACTGTTAGTCTGACTGTGCGACGCGGACCCGGTTCGGGACCCGCGGAGACGGTCGTCAAAGCAACAAAATCACGAGGGGAGGAGCGCTGGGACAGCGGGCGGCTTGTCCGAAGGGGCGCCGACCGTGGCAGGTTCGCCTGGACGACGCGTCCCAGTCGTGCTGACGGCCCCATCCTCGAGATGGGATTTTCGGGAAGGGTTTGGGTCGATTTGCCTCGGAATAACCACGTGCCACAACACATGGACATGACATCGTTGCACTCGACCCCGGACTTCTTGCTTTCGGGGGTAACCGTTCATGAAGCTGGCTCACCGCAAGACCAGTGATTTCGTATCCGTTCACGCTTCTGAAATTCCGTTCCAGGCGGCGTCTCTGGACATATGGGACACCAAGTACCGCCTGAAGACCAAGGACGGCGCGCCGCTCGATCGGGACATCGAAGACACATACCACCGCGTCGCCAAAGCGCTGTCGGCCGTCGAGGCCACCGAGGCACTGCGCGAGGAGTGGTTCGAGAGGTTCCTTCGCGCGCTCAAGAGCGGCGCGATCCCGGCCGGGCGCATCATCTCCAACGCCGGTGCGCAGGCGCACAAGCCCGCAACCTCGACCATCAACTGCACGGTGTCAGGGATGGTCGGCGATTCCATGGCGGATATTCTCGAAAAGGTCAACGAGGCCGGCCTGACCCTCAAAGCAGGGTGCGGCATCGGTTACGAGTTCTCGACGCTTCGACCCAAGGGCGCATATGTCTCGGGCGCCGGCGCGTACACCTCCGGGCCGCTGTCGTTCATGGATATCTACGACAAGATGTGCTTCACGGTGTCCTCCGCCGGCGGACGACGAGGCGCGCAGATGGCAACCTTCGATGTCGGCCATCCGGATGTCGTCGACTTCATCCGCAGCAAGCGCGAGGATGGCCGGCTGCGCCAGTTCAATCTGTCGCTGCTGATCACCTCTGAGTTCATGCAGGCGGTGCGCAGCGACGACGAGTGGCCGCTCGCCTTCCCCGTGACCGAGCGTGAGATCGAGGACGACGGCATCGACCTCGAAGACGAATCGCTCGTCATCTGGCGCACGTGGCCCGTGCGCGAGAAATACATCGTCGACGACGCCGGGCGCGTCGCCTGCAAGATCTACCGTCATATTCGCGCGCGGCGCCTGTGGGATCTGATCATGGCGTCCACCTACGACTTCGCCGAGCCGGGTTTCATCCTCGTCGACGAGATCAACGAGATGAACAACAACTGGTTCTGCGAGAACGTGCGCGCCACCAACCCCTGCGGCGAGCAGCCCCTGCCGCCGTACGGCGCGTGCCTGCTCGGATCCCTCAATCTCACGAAATTCGTGCTCGATCCGTTCACCGATCGCGCGCGGTTCGACTGGGACGGCTATCGGAACACGGTCGGCGTGTTCACCCGCATGCTCGACAACGTGGTCGAGGTGAACGGACTGCCGCTCAACGAGCAGCGTCGGGAGATTGAACGAAAACGCCGCCACGGTATGGGCTACCTGGGCCTCGGCTCGACTCTCACCATGCTCGGCATGAAGTACGGTGCACCCGACTCTCTGGAGTTCACCGAGCGCGTCACGCGCGAGATGGCGATCGAGGGATGGAAGGCCGCACTCGATCTTTCCCGCGAGAAGGGACCGGCTCCGATCATGAACGAGCGCTTCACGGTCACCGAGGACATGCTTCGTCTGCGTCCGAAGATGAAAGCCGACGGCTACAAGGCCGGGGACGAGGTCGAGGGACGGGTTCTGCACGCGCGTTACAGCCGCTACATGCAGCGCATCGCCGAAGTCGAGCCAGAGCTCGTCGAGGGGCTTGCCAACGAAGGCGCGCGCTTCACGCACCACACCTCGATCGCGCCCACGGGCACGATCTCGCTGGCGCTTGCGAACAACGCCAGCAACGGCATCGAGCCGAGCTTCGCGCATCACTACTCTCGCAACGTCATCCGCGAGGGCAAGAAGACCAAGGAGAAGGTCGACGTGTACTCCTTCGAGATGCTCGCCTACCGGGAGCTCGTCAATGCGGACTCATTGGAGGATGGCGTCGGCGTGGATACTCTCCCGGAGTATTTCGTCACGGCCGAGGACATCACGCCGAGGCAGCACGTGGACGTCCAGGCGGCCGCCCAGAGATGGGTCGACTCTTCCATATCGAAGACGGCGAACGTGCCCACCGATTATCCCTACGAGGACTTCAAGGACATTTACAGCTACGCCCATTCGAAGGGACTGAAAGGTTGCACGACCTTCCGTTTCAACCCACAGGCCTTTCAGGGAGTCCTCGTAAAGGAGAAGGATCTGGCGAACACCACGTATCGCTTTACCCTCGAGGACGGCAGTGTCGTCGAGGTCAAGGGTAATGAGGAAATCGAATACGACGGCGAAATCCACAGCGCCGCGAATCTCTACGACGCCATCAAGGAAGGCTATTACGGAAAATTCTGAAACAAAGAGCGAAGTGTCATGGCAATTAAGATAGACAAGCAAATCGTCGACTATGAGGTAACCACGACCGCTAAGAGCGAAGTCGCGGAAGGCGCCGAGCCCACCTCCGCTGAGCCGCCCGTGCGTTCCAGCGCGGTGCCGAAAAGCGCCGAGGTCATCCAGATGCACGAACGGGTCGAGCGCCCGGAGATGCTCGTAGGCTCGACCTACAAGATCAAGACGCCCCTCTCGGACCACGCCCTGTACGTGACCATCAACGACATCATCCTGAACTCCGGGACCGAGCACGAGCAGCGACGCCCCTTCGAAGTGTTCATCAACTCCAAGAACATGGAGCACTTCCAGTGGATCGTGGCGCTCACCCGCATCATCTCCGCGGTCTTCAGAAAAGGCGGTGACGTCACCTTTCTGGTCGAGGAGCTGCGCTCGGTATTCGATCCGCGCGGCGGATATTTCAAGAAGGGCGGGAAATACATGCCATCGCTCGTCGCGGAGCTCGGCGACGCCATCGATTCACATCTGCGCAGCATCGGTCTCATTACCGGAGAGCCGCTCGATGAGCAACAGCAGCAATACCTCGAGCAGACACGCGCACGCCTGGAGGCGGAAAGCGCCGCCCGTGACGTGCCGGCGGAGCTGGGATTTCCCGAGTACGCGGCCTTCTGTCAGCACTGCCATGCCAAGGCGGTGATCCAGGCCGACGGCTGCCTGACCTGTCTGAACTGCGGCGACTCGAAATGCGGATAACGGCGGCGCAACCGGAGGTGACAACGTAGCGACGCGACATATCGCACGAATTTTCTACCACGCCTTCATGTGGAGGCCGTGACGGGCGCCGAGAGGGAAGTCGGCACTGGCTCGTCGTACGCCGATACTGCGCAGCAGCATCCGCGTGCGACGAGCTTTTTTTGTGCATGCACACGAAACCGAACTTCATAGAGCACCGCGCACAGCTGCAAACCGCCTGCCGGCGCTGGATCGCCCTCGACGCGATCGCGCTCGATACCGAGTTCGAACGCACTCGCACCTACTATCCGCGCCCTGCCCTGATTCAGATCTTCGACGCCGAACGCGTGACGATCATCGATCCGCTCGGCATCGACGATTTCGCGCCGCTCGCGGAGCTGCTCCAATGCCCCGGCATCACGAAGGTGATGCACGCCGCCGAGGGTGACATCGAGATCCTGGAGCAGCTGGCCGGTGTCACGCCGAACCCTGTTTTCGACACCCAGCTGGCCGCCGCTTTCGCCGGGCACGGTTTCTCGCTCGGCTACCGCACGCTCGTGGAGAGGCTGCTTGGAGAGCGAATCGCCAAAGACGAGACCCGCTCCGATTGGCTGAAGCGCCCGTTGAGCGACGCTCAGATAGCCTATGCGGCCCTCGACGTCCTGCACCTGCTGCCCATGTACCGGATATTGAAAAATACGCTGGTCGAGCTCGGTCGCGAGGCCTGGCTGCGCGAGGAAATCGAACGCATCCAGCGTCGGCGCGACGCCGATCGCGACCCGCGGCGCGCTTACCAGCGCATTCGCAGCGCCGGGCGCCTCGATGCCACTGAACGGGCGGCGCTGCGCGAGCTCGCCGCTTGGCGCGAGCTGGAGGCGCGCAAACGCGACGTGCCGCGCCAGGCGATCCTCGACGACGCGGTGATGATAGACCTGGCGGCGGCGCTGCCCGCCGACGAGAGCGCACTGGCGGCGATCCCGGCGCTTGCGCAAGCGGCACGCTCGCGTTACGCGGACTCACTGCTCGAGCGCGTGGCTCGGGCGCGCAGCGCGCCCGCGGATGCCGAGCCGTCGACGGAATCAGCGATGGAACCCCGTTACACGCCCCGACTCAAGGTGTTAAAGCAGATCGTGCGCGAGCAGGCCGAGGCCCTTGGCATACCAGCGCCCCTGCTGGCGCAGTCGCGCATCCTGGAATCCCTGGTCCAGGCAGCGGCATCCGGCAAAGCCGCGCTACCCGAAGAGCTGCGAGGCTGGCGGCAGGCGATCATCGGCACGCCGCTGCTGCGCGCTCTCGAAACCATGGACGATCAAACCTGAGGCCTGCTTCAGGCGCAGGCGGCGAGGCGTTCCCCGATCAGCTGATCGCCTTCGAGCGCGACGATCCGCACGTGCTCGATGCCGCCGTCAGCAGTCCCCTCTCCGAGCTCTATGCGCAGATAATTGTCGGTCCAACCAGCGAGCTGCGTTCGACTTCCGCGTCGCGAGGTTTCCAGCAGCACGGGCAGAGTCCTACCGACGTGGTGCTCGCGAAACGCGCGCTGCTTGTCCCGCATGAGTCGTTTGAGCGCGCGCGTGCGACGCTTCTTGACCTCTCCGGGAATCTGATCTCCGTAGCTTTCCGCTTCCGATCCAGGCCGCACCGAGTAAGTGAAGGGGTGCAGGTAGGTGATCGGCAGCTCGGCGAGACAGTCGAAAGTTTCCTGGAAGTGGGCATCGCTCTCTCCCGGGAACCCGCAAATCACGTCCGTACCGATACCGCAATCGGGAATTGCCTCCGCGATCTGGCCAATGAGGCGCGAGAACTGCTCGGCCGTGTAGCGCCTTTTCATGCGCGAGAGTATGGCGTTGCTCGCGCTCTGCAGCGGAATATGAAAATGCCTGGCAAACTTATCGTGACCAGCCATGAGCGCGATCAGCTCATCGGTAATCGACGCAGGCTCGATAGAGCTCAAGCGAAAGCGTGCGAGTCCCGGCGTCGCGAGAATCTCGCGCACGAGATCCGCGAGCGAGCATTGCCTGTGCGCAAGGTCCAGGCCGTAGTCACCGAGATGCACCCCGGTCAGCACGATCTCCTCGTAGCCGGCCGCCACCAGCTCACGCACCTGGCCCAGAACGCTCTCCGGCGAGCGACTTCTCGATACTCCGCGGGTCTGGGGAACGATGCAGAAGCTGCACGACTCGTTACAGCCTTCCTGCACCTTAACGAAGGCACGGCTGTGCTCCATCATCTCGGTAATGGGCACGTCCACGAACTCGCTGGCCTCGGCGATCGGTGACACCGCGATCTGCACCTCGCCGGCGCTCAGACTGCCCATTTTGTATGCAATGTCGCCGCGCTCGGCGGCGCCGACAACGAGCTGCACGCCCGGCAGCTCGGCAATCTCACGCGGAGCGCGCTGAGCGTAGCAGCCTGTCACGACAATGGCGGACTCCGGCCTTTCGGCGTGGATACGCCGGATGGCCTTGCGGCAGGTGGCGTCTGCCCGGGCCGTCACGCTGCAGGTGTTGACCACATAGACGTCGGCATGCTCGCGAAACGGCACGCTGCGCCAGCCACCATATGTGTCGAGCAGCGTGCGGATCGTCTCGGTGTCGTACTGGTTGAGACGGCAGCCGAAGGTGCAGAAAGCGACGCTTTTCAACTGAATTCCCTGGATACGAAGCCGCACTCGAAAGCCGGCGCCTGATTCTATAGAGCCGTCCGCCGGTGCGCCAGAGTGCGACTTTGCGCTAACATCACCGCCGGGTGGGCATCCGGCATCTGCAGCCGGTGGGAAATTCCATGCTTGCGGAGAAGGTCGGCAAGTACGAGCTCGTCGAGCGCCTTGCGAGCGGCAGCATGGGCACGGTGTACTCGGCCCACGATCCGTTCACTAACCGGCTGGTGGCGATCAAGGTCGCGCATCCGCAGCACGCGGAGCACACCACCAATGCGCGCAAGTTTCGCAAGCTGTTCTTCAACGAGGCCCATGCAGCCGGCATGCTCGATCACCCGAATATCCTTCAAGTATTCGACGCCGACATGGACGGAGACTGCTGCTACCTGGTGATGGAGCTCGTCGAAGATGGCGATACGCTCGAGCCTTATTGCAGCCCCGACAGGCTGCTCTCAGTGCCGGAGGTGGTCGGCATCGTCTACAAAACCGCCAAGGCTCTGGATTATGCCCATCGCCAGGGCGTCATTCATCGCGACATCAAGCCTGGCAACATCCTTCTGACACAGGATCGCGACGTCAAGCTTGCCGATTTCAGCGTCGCCATGATCACGCGCGCCGACGCCATGCAGACGCAGTTCATCGGAGTCCTGGGCTCGCCCTTGTACATGTCGCCCGAGCAATTCAACGAAGAAGCCATTACCGGGCAGAGCGACATATTCTCCCTGGGAACCGTCATGTATCAGCTGCTGACCGGCTCCCATCCCTTTCAGGCAGAGAGTCTGTTCGCCATCAACCAGAAAATATCCAGTGCCGAGCCGCGCCCGCTCGGCGAATTCCGCAGCGACCTGCCGCAGGAGCTCAGCTACACGTTGGGACGCATGCTGAAGAAGAATCCGAGCGAGCGCTACGCCAGCGGGCTCGACCTGGCGGCGGACCTGGCCGTGATATTCGAAGACCTGGATGCCGTCGCCGACGAGGACGGATTACGCGAGAAGTTCGCCACCATCAAGAGCCTTGGATTCTTCAAAGGTTTCTCCGACGCAGACATCTGGGAGCTGATTCGCGCCTGCGCCTGGCAGACCTACTCGCCCGGCCAGTCGATCATCCGCGAGGGCGATATGGACCACTCCTTCTATATCGTGCTGTCCGGCGTGGTCATCATCGAGAAAGAAGGCAGCGTCGTGAACGTACTTCAGGAAGGCGACTGCTTCGGTGAGATGGGATATCTCAGCCGCGCGCGGCGCATCGCCAGCGCCATTGCGCGCACCGATGTCTCACTGATGAAGGTCAACGACTCCACTATCGATCGCGCCGCCGAAGACACTCAGCTGCGCTTCCACCGGGCGTTCGTGCGCACGCTGATCGAGCGGCTCACCGACGCCACTTCCCTTCTCTCCCAGCTGCGTCGGGTGTGAGTCGCACTCGATGACCGAGGCCCGCCAGCTCGACGTCGAGGGGCTGCGCTTCGGCGGCGTGGGCCCCGTGGACCTGTGGCTGGCGCCCCGCGAGTGCCTGGCGCTCGGCGGCCCATCCGGCGCCGGCAAAAGCCGGTTGCTGCGCGCCATCGCCGACCTGGACGTGCACGAAGGACGGGTCGCCTGCCAGGGCACCACCGCCGAGGCGCTCGAGCCCTCGGAGTGGCGCCGTCGGGTCGGCATGCTGGCGGCGGACAGCCGCTGGTGGCGGGATCGCGTCGATGAGCATTTTGCAGCACCGCCGGCGGGCGAGATGCTCGAGGCACTGGCCCTCGACGAGGCGCTGCTGCGCGCGCCGGTGGCAAAGCTCTCCAGCGGCGAACGACAGCGGTTCGCGCTGCTGCGCCTGCTTGCCAATCACCCACGGGTGCTGCTGCTCGACGAGCCCACGGCCAATCTCGATCCGGACAACGCCTTACGGGTCGAGCACCTGATCGCGGACTACCGGCGGAGCGAAGGGGCGGCGGTCCTGTGGGTAAGCCACGACCCGCAGCAAATGCGCCGCGTGGCCGACCGTCGCCTGCGGCTCGAGGGTGGTCGGCTGGTGCAAGCGCCGGACACCGAGCCGATCGGGGACGCGCCGCGATGATTCTTCTCGGCCCCCTGGAGCTGGCGCTGGCCGCGCTCCTCGTGCTCGGCTCGGCGGCGCTGGCGTTTGCCCTCAGGCTTGGTCTCACGGCGAGCCTTCTCATCGCCGGCACGCGCATGGTGGTGCAGCTGCTGCTGGTCGGCCTGATTCTGAAGGTGGTGTTCGACCGCGTCGATCTCACCTGGATCGGCATCATCGCGCTGGTGATGCTGATCGTAGCGGGCTACGAGAGCGCCGCGCGCCAGAAACGCCGACTGGCCGGCGCGTGGAGCATCGGCATCGGCGTGGCGGCCATGTTCCTGTCGACCTTCACGGTCACGGTCCTGACCCTGGTGGTCATTCTCGGGCCCTCGCCGTGGTACACGCCCCAATACGCCATCCCGTTGCTCGGCATGCTGCTCGGCAACACCATGACCGGCGTGGCGCTGGGGCTCGATCGGCTCACCCAGACCCTGTGGGTCCAGCGCGACGCCGTCGAGGCCCGCCTCATGCTCGGCCACACCTGGCGCGAAGCGGTGACCGATATCCGTCGCGACTGCATGCGTGCCGGCCTGATCCCGACGCTGAATGCCATGGCGGCGGCGGGCATCGTCAGCCTGCCGGGCATGATGACCGGCCAGATCCTTGCCGGTGCACCGCCCGTCGAGGCGGTCAAGTACCAGATTCTCATCATGTGCCTGATCATGGGGGCCACCACCGGCGGCACGGCGTTCGCCGTTCAGGTGGCCTGCCGGCGCCTCTTCGACGCCCGGGAGCGCCTGCGCCTGGACCGCCTGCGAGCTCCCTGACGAACCCGGGTCTTGTCAGTAAGCGTCGAATAACAAAAGGATTTTTTATGTTTTCCGGGGTCAATCAGAGGGCGGCATTGGAGACCCAATCGCGCTAACATAAGGCCATTGGCTCGAGTTGCGCTGTCAACCGTCAGGGGCAGCGCGGCCGGCCAACGATAACAAGGCGGAAGCGGAATCCATGGGCTCGGCAACCATCGCCACGATGCGCCGCGTCGCGCGGCGTCGGTTCGCCATTGCCTTCGCGAGCGCCCTGCTGGCGTGGCTCGGCAGCGCCGCTGCCTACGACTATCACATCTTCGGCGAAGGGGTGCAGCTGGCCTGCTGGCAGCAGGATGCGACGTCGCTCGCCTGTGACTTCCGGCGCTTCGCGGCAACCAGTTCCGAGCAGGTCACGGCGCGCCTCGCGGGACGCGAGCTGCCGGCGCCTCGCATCACGCCCTACGCCGCGCAACCCGGCTCGAGCGCCGTCATGTTCCTGGTCGATGCCAGTCGCGCCGAGCTCACCGGGAGCGCGCGGCAGCACGTGACCGGCCTCCTCGACGCCAGCCCCGCCGATCAGCACTACGGCCTCGCCAGCTTCGACCGGGAGATGGAGATGCTTGCCCCGATCGCCCCGGGCGCCGAGCGCGTGCGCAACGCCCTCGCCGGACTCACCCCCGCTGACGGCGCGGCACAGCTCTATCGCAGCGCCCTCGAGGCGGTTCGACTGCTGGGCCACTATCCGGCCCAGAGGCGGGCGCTGGTCCTGATGTCCGACGGCGTCGCCAACGATTCCGCCTACTTCCATGACGACGTGGTCGACGCGGCACGCCAGTACGAGGTGGCCATCTTCGCCGTCGGCTATCTGGAAACGCCGGACCGCTCGGCACCTCTGGAACGCCTGCGCAGGCTCGCCGAGGAGACCGGGGGGCTGTACGTGACGGTGGAACCGGGGGCCGAGCTTGCCGACGATTTCGCCGCGCGTGTATTCGCCCAGCTCGCCAGCGGCGGCCGCTTGCAGGTCGACCTGTCCGCGGTGCTTCGGGATACCGCGGGGCTGGGGCCGGAAGCGATCCTCGAGCTGCGCTGGCGAGGGGCCGTCGGCAGCGCCTCGGCCCATGTGCCCCTGCGTCTCGACGCCTTCGCCGGCGGCCATGCTCCCGCGGTGCAGGCGGCGCCGGCCGCACAGACCGGGCGGGCCACGGCGGCGCAGGGCCAGGGCTGGCTCGGGCGAAATCTTCTCTGGGTGAGCATCGGAGCGGCGCTTTTGATCGCGGCAACGGTCCTCACATGGCTCGTCAGGCGCCGCTCGGGCGCAGCGCAGCCCGAGTCAAACTGGGCGGAGACGGTCGAGCTCGGTGCTCGTCCCTTCGCCTACCTGGAGGTTCAGGACGAGCTGCGCGCCCGCCACCCTATCTCCGGCGAGACGTTTCGCATCGGCCGGCACGCCGACAACGAGCTGATGGTGGCCGACCCTTCGATTTCGCGCTTTCACGCGGAAATCAGGCACGACATGAGCAACCGTTACGTGATCCGCGATCTGGACTCCCTCAACGGCGTGTATGTCAACGGCCGCAAGGCGCGCAGCGCGATCCTCGGCAACGGCGATCTCGTCGAGCTCGGCGACGTGACGCTCAAGTTCACCTTGCTCGCCGCACGGGATCGTGCCGGCATCGAGGGTGGCGACGGCACCGTCACGCCTTTTCGCCCATCGGACAGAAAAAGGGGGCTGGGTCGCCAGTAGTCGCGGTGCACGCGCAGGCGGGGCGCGTCAGTAACAGGGCGGAAAAAAGCAGCGCTCCCCGATCTTGACGATCTGGGCCAGAAACTCGGCCACTACGATGAGCGCGGTGAGAATCGCGGCGATGAGGACACTGTAGCGCATGCCGCGCCCGACCATCTGGGCACTGGAAGGCAGGCGCTCGACGCCGAGCGCGGCCCGATCGAGCACGCCGCGGCGGTAAAGACGCTCCACCAGACGCGAGAAGTGACGGGCCCACGGGGGCACAATGTCGTCAAACATGTAGGCGGCGAATATCGGCTCCATGATCCCCTCCGCGGCCGGCTCACCGTGCCAGCGGTTGTAAGCGAGATTGAAGAAATCCCACTCGGTGATGTCGAGCAGCGCCGTCGCGGTCAGCACCGAATCGACGTCGGGGGCGATATTTTCGTCGAACGCCATACGTTATTTGACCCGCCTGCGCGGCAATTGGTTTCAGGCCCGATGCCCGGCGAGCACGCTCCATGTTAGCACCCATCCGGGCCTGCCCTCGGCGGCCGCGAAAGTCCGTGCGACCCAAAGCCCCGCAACCGCGGCAAGCGCGTCGTCGACGTAGACGAGTGGAATTCGCTCCCGTAGCCAGGGCGGCACGCCGCTCTCCTGAAGCAGTTTCTTGAGCGACGTGGAGTGCGCACGGCCGGCAGGCTGAAAACGCTCGCCTCCCTGCCGGAAGCGCACCTCGACGCGCGCGCCCCGGCAGCGTTCCACGTCGAGGCCGCGGCCTTCGACGCTGACGGCCTCGAGACGGCCGAGGGGCAGCTCGAGCGGGTCGCCGGGATTCCAGGCCACGACCCACGACCCATCGTGCGCGGGCATCGCAGGCCCGGCGTGGACGTCGTCACGATAGCGGCGCACCTCGGCGCCCGGCCAGCAGACCAGAGGCTCGGCGTCCTCGCGGGCTCCTACCAGCTCGGTGAGGATCCGCTCCAGATGGGCCGCAGTCGGCGCCGAAAGCCCCCGCTCCGAGAGCCAAAAACGCAGCAGGTTACGCGCGCGGGGCGGCGACAGCCGCAGGAGACCGCCGGCCGACAGCGTCCCGGGCGCACGGCCCCGGGCGTCGTGCACGTCGAGCTCCGCCAGATCCGCCGCGAGCGCGACGCTGTCGGCCTGGTGAGCCGCGGCACGCGCCAGTGTTCGGTGCACCCCGGGCCAGCGTCTCTCGAGCAGCGGAAAGACCTCGTGGCGCAGATAATTGCGATCGAAGCGCCGATCCGCGTTGCTCGGGTCTTCGCTCCACTCCACACCGTTTCGCACCAGATAGTCGCGCAGGGCGCGCGGGCACGTGTCTAGCAGCGGGCGCACGAGCCAGCCGCGCCCGAGCGGAGCGAGCGCCGGCATCGCCGCCAGCCCGGCTGCTCCGGCGCCTCGAAGCAGCTGAAGCAGCACGGTCTCGGCCTGGTCGCGCTGGTGATGCGCGGTGCACACCGCTTCGTCCACACCGGGAAGCTTCTCCAGAGCCTCGTAGCGTGCCTGCCGGGCCGCTGCCTCCGGACTCTCACCGGTGTCAGCGGCGGCATCGACACGAATGACCTCGAGTGACACGTCGAGCGCGGTGCACGCGCGTGCGCAACCGTCCAGCCATTCGTCGGCCTGGTCGTGCAGGCCGTGGTGCACGTGCACAGCCGAAAGCTCCGTGGGCGCAAGCCGCTCGCGCAGCGCGCACATGGCGTGCAGCAGGGCCAGCGAATCGGCGCCGCCGCTGTACGCAACGATGATACGTCGCATCGCCGGCAGCCGCGCGAGGGACTCGGCGAGGGCCGCCGGAGAGAAGGCGCCGCCTGGGGCGTGCGTGGCCCGCGGGTTCACTTCACCGCCCGGGCGTGCGGCAGCGCTCAAAATGCCCGCCGCGTGAGCCCGGTGGACTGGAGAATCTTCGATGCGATTTCCTCTATCGAGCTGCCGCTGGTATCGATGAAACGAACGCCTTCGCGCCTGAAAATGGACTCCGCATCGGCGACTTCCTTGCGACACCGGTTGAGCGATGCATAGCGACTGTTGGGTCGCCGCTCGCTGCGAATCTGCCGCAGCCGCTCGGGAACGATGGTCAGGCCGAAGAGTCGCTCCCTGTGGGGAGCGAGCATGTCGGGAAGATTGCCGGCATCGAGATCCTCCTCGGTCAACGGATAGTTGGCCGCGCGAATGCCGAACTGGAGCGCGAGATACACGCAAGTCGGCGTCTTGCCCGACCGAGACACCCCAACGAGGACGACATCCGCATCATGATAGTGTCGTATGCCGCCACCGTCGTCGTGGTCGAGCGCGTAGTCCATGGCATCGATTCTGCCGTCATAGGAGGCGCGGTCGACGAGCCCATGGAAACGCCCGGTCGCGTGGGACGAGCCGCGGTTGAACTCGATCTCCAGCGGCCGCACGAAGGCGCTGAAGAAATCCACAACGAGCGCATCGCTCTCGCGCAGGATCTCGTTCAGATCCGGATTGACGAGGGTGCTGAAAACGATGGGTCGACCGGCGCCCGCCTCGGCCGCGTCATCGATGCGACGCACCGCCGCGCGAGCCTCGGTCTCGCCGACGACGAAGGGGATTGTCGTCTGGTCGTACTCGAGCGCCTCGAACTGGCTCAGCAGCGCGTGACCCAGGGTCTCGGCGGTGATGCCGGTGCTGTCGGAGACGAAAAAAATGCTGCGTTTCATGCCCGTCGGTGCCCGCACACGGGCCCGCGACCGGCCGCAGGCGTTGCAGCGCGCGGCCCGGCTGAGGGGGGCGGCCCCGGCTGCGCGCAACCCGGCCGCGAAGGCCCCGGGCGGAACGCTCCCCGCGCCCTCTGCAGCCGCGTGCCTGCATCATCGCGCCCCGGCGCCCGTCCCGGGGCGCAAGTCGGGGAGCAGGTCACAGTCCGGAGGATAGGCCCCTGACAGGGTGGTGATCGGCGCGCCATAATGCGATTTATCCTATTGATTTCGGGACCATCGCACCAGTCGCATCGGGGCTCGGCGGCGGCCACAGGGGGCTTGCGACCGGCCGACGGCACGCCCTAGACGCTATCCGGGGACAAAGATTTCCGCATGACCGATACACAGTTGAGCGAACAGGACTGGCTCGAGCGCCTCGAGGCCCTGCGCGAGGAGAACCTCGAGCTCGAGCAGGAAGCCGACGTGCTTCGCCAGTTCATGGACTCCATGGTCACGCTTATCGAGGCGATTGAGAGCCCGACCGGCGAGTCCGAAGCGCTGGGGCTACTCGCGCGCGTGCTCGAGAGCGCGATCCGCGCCATCGGCGCCAGAGACGGATCCCTGCTGATTCCCGACGAGGAAACCGGCGAGCTGGTGTTCGTGCTGGTGCAGGGTGAGGCGACGCGGCCAAATCTGATCGGTCGGCGATTGCCCGCAGGCCGCGGTATCGCCGGCTGGGTCGCCGAAAATCGACGTGGCGCCGCGGTCAACAACGTGCCCGCCGACGAAAGATTCTACGCCGAGCTGGACGTCGAGCTCGACTACCGCACGTCGTCGATGCTGGCTGCGCCGCTGCTTGGCGGCAACCGCCTGCTCGGCGTCGTCGAGGTGATCAACAAGCAGAACGGGCAGCTGTTCAGCACGGGCAACCTGACCGTGCTGACGCTCATGTGCCGTTTCGCCGGTGAGCTGCTCAACCGTGCGATCTCGAAGGCCGAACTTACCCAGAGCATGAAAAGCGTGGGACAGGCATAATTGACAGCCATGAGCGACTCTCAAGATAAGGTTCGAGACGAGATTGCCCAACTCGAGTCCGAGAACGCGTCTTTGCGCGCCGAGATCCGCTCACTGCGAACTTTTATCGACTCCATGCAGAACCTGATGGAGGCCGTCGAGCAGCCGTTGCCCGAGGCGGAGCTGATGGAGCTTCTTTCAGATGTGCTCGGAAACGCGCTGCACACTATCAATGCCAGCGACGGCTCCCTTCTCGTCCTCGATGAGGATACCAACGAGCTGGTCTTCGTCATTACTCATGGCGAGGCCGCGAAAGAGCAGCTCGCCTGGCAGCGGCTGCCACCGGACGAGGGAATCGCGGGCTGGGTGGCCAAGCATCGTCGGGCGACGATCGTCAACGATGCTCAGGCCGATGATCGATTCTATCCTGCCCTGGATCGCGAGCTGGGTTTCAGGACCGACTCGGTTCTGGCAGCGCCCATCATCGGCGGAGGGCGTGTGCTGGGTGTTATCGAGGTGCTCAACAAGAAAGACGACAAGCTCTTCACTGTCGGCGATCAGACGCTTCTCACACTCATGTGCCGTTTCGCGGGCGAGCTGCTGTTCACGGTTCTTCAGCAGAGTCAGGGCGAGAAATAGCGCGCCCGCCCGGCGCGGTCAGTCTTCGAGCAGCTCCGAAATAGGACGCCGGCCCGCGAATCCGGCGTCCGGGTCGTGCCAGTAGGCAACCTTTTTCTCGCCGAGCTTCCAGCACAAAAGCACGTCGCGCCCTGCCTTGCTCGCATACCAGTCGACGATACCCTCATCGATATCCTTGACCAGACAGCCGACATCGTGAAGCGCCTCGACATCGGCCTTGAGGGCATCGATGAGCATCTTGAGGGTCGTAAGGTCGTTGGCCACCTCGGGACCCGCGCCTGCGGGCGCCAAATCGAAGTCGTCGCCGACAGGCGCGTGGCCTGCCTCCTCGAGGCGTGCGTATGCGCTTCGCACCTGAGCTTTCATTTGCAGCATGCGCGCGAATGTACGTTCGAGATCGCCGATCATCGCGTTCGCTTCAGCAACGCTGAAGTAACGCCTGTGAGAAACGTCACTCACGAAAGCGACCAAAGCTCTGCAAACGCTCGTAGCGCATCTCGACCAGCTTGTCAGGGTCGACACCATCGAGCGCAGCGAGCTCTTCCTGTAACACGGCTTTGAGTCGCGTGCTCATGTCCTCTACGTCCCGGTGTGCCCCGCCGAGCGGCTCATCGACAATACGATCGATGAGGTCGAGCGATTTCAGGCGCGCTGAGGTGATTCCCATGGCTTCCGCCGCATCGGCGGCCTTGTCGGCGCTTTTCCACAGAATCGCTGCGCATCCTTCCGGCGAGATAACCGAATAGGTGCTGTACTGAAGCATCAACACGCGGTCGCCGACACCGATCGCCAACGCGCCGCCCGAACCGCCCTCCCCGATGACCACGCAGACCACCGGCGTTCGCAGACGCGCCATGACCAAAAGATTATGGGCAATGGCCTCACTCTGACCACGTTCCTCGGCACCCACCCCGGGATAGGCCCCCGGCGTGTCGATGAAGGTCAGTATCGGCATGCGGAACTTCTCGCCCATGCGCATGAGCCTCAAAGCCTTTCGGTAGCCCTCGGGGCGCGGCATACCGAAGTGCCGATCAAGCTTCTCTTTGGTCGTACGTCCCTTCTGGTGCCCGATCACAATGACCGGTTGGCCGTCCAGCCGACCGATGCCGCCGATGAGCGCCGGATCATCGGCAAAGCTGCGATCACCGTGCAGCTCTACGAATTCCGTCAGGATTCTTCCCACGTAGTCGAGGGTGTAGGGTCTTTGTGGATGACGAGCAAGCTGCGCAATCTGCCAGGCATTCAGGTTGGAGAATATTGATTTCGTGAGCTCCCGGCTTTTCACCTGGAGACGGTCGATTTCATCGCCGATATTGAGTTCCGAGTCGCTGTCCACATGGCGCAGCTCCTCGATTTTCGCCTCGAGATCGGCGATCGGCTGTTCGAATTCGAGAAAATTGAGATTCATGGAATCGAATGTGTCCTGCCCCCAGAAAAACTTAGCGGCTCGGCGACGCAGTTACAAGATCCTGCGGCAAGACTACCGGCAAGCGGCTTCAAGCGCCTGCTCAGTATTCCACGTCGATGCTCTCCGGGCCCACGATCTCGGCAAGGCTCCGCAGCAGTTCCTGGGTCGGGTGAACGCGCCAGTCATCCCCGAGAGGCAGTCGGACGCTGGCGCCCGGACGGGCATAATCGATGCACAGCAGGGTTTGTCCATGCTGGTGAACACGCACGACGTCGCGTATCTCGTCGAGCAAACCATTGCCGACACGCTCCGCGGCGAGCCGGATCACCACGTTGCGTGCGAATGTCTCACGGGCGCCGTCCAAATCGCTGACCTTCTGCACCGTCATCGATGCCCCCCCGGTGAAATCGTCGACGCTCACCTCGCCCTCGAGCACCAGGAGTTTGTCTTTGACGAGCAGATCGTGGTGCGTGCTGAAAAGATCGGAATAGATCACGGCATCCATGCGCGCGGTGCGATCGTCGATGGTGATTACCGCCATACGTCCGGCACGGCTGTTCAGCTTCCGTATACCGACAACCATCCCCGCGACAATCTGAATCTCCCCGGACTTCGGCCGCAGATCGGACAAGCGAACGCTGGTGAACCGATCCAGCTCGGTCTCGAACGGCGTTATTGGATGTCCCGAGAGATACAACCCGAGTGACATCTTCTCACCCGCCAGGCGCTCCTCGTCGCTCCACTCGGGTGCATCGCTGAATCGATTCTCCTGCTCCCCGACAATAGCCGCGCCGCCGAAAAGATCGTTCTGGCCTGTCGATATGTCACGACCGTGCTGCTCGGCCGTCTGTAATGCAAGGGTCAGTGACGCCATCATGGACGAACGGCCGGGTCCTAGATCGTCGAGCGCCCCCGAGCGGATGAGCGCCTCGATAACTCTGCGATTCGCCCTGCGTGTATCTACCCGCCGACAGAAATCGAAGAGATCCCTGAACGGGCCGCCAGCGTCCCGCTCCGCGATAATCGATTCAATCGCAGACTCACCGGCGCCTTTGATCGCGCCGAGACCATAGCGAATTGTCTCCTCCCCTTCGGCCGTGAACGCAAAGGCGCACGCATTGATATCGGGCGGCTCCACACTGAGGCCGATCGCGCGGCTCTCGTCAATCAAGGTGACGACTTTGTCCGTGTTGTCCATGTCTGCAGAAAGAACCGCTGCCATGAACGCTGCTGGATAGTGCGCCTTGAGCCAGGCGGTTTGATAGGTGATCAACGCATAGCCGGTGGAATGAGCTTTGTTGAAGCCATAACCGGCGAATTTCTCCATGAGATCAAAAATATAGGTGGCAGACCCCTTGTCGACGCCGCGCGCGGTCGCACCCTCCACGAAGACCTCGCGCTGCTTGGCCATCTCCTCGGGTTTTTTCTTGCCCATGGCACTGCGCAGGATATCGGCGCCTCCGAGCGTGTATCCGGCCAGCACCTGCGCGATTTGCATCACCTGCTCCTGATAGAGAATCACGCCGTACGTCGGTTCGAGAACATGCGCGAGATCTGGATGCAGATACTCCACGGACGCCCGCCCCTGCTTGCGGTTGATGAAATCGTCCACCATGCCCGACTGCAGAGGTCCCGGGCGGAAAAGCGCCACCAGGGCGACGATATCGGCGAATCGATCCGGCTGCAGGCGGCGAATCAGATCTTTCATACCTCGCGATTCGAGCTGAAAAACCGCCGTGGTCGCGCCGGACTTGATGAGCTCGAAGGTCGCCGTATCATCTGTCGCGATGGCGCTGATTTCGATCGGATCCTGCTGCGCCACCCGACGACGCTCGTTGATGGTGCGCAAAGCACTGTCGATGATCGTCAAGGTGCGCAGTCCGAGAAAATCGAATTTGACCAGACCCATTGCCTCGACGTCGTTTTTGTCGAGTTGGGTGACCAGTGTGCTCGAGCCCCGCTCACAATACAGGGGCATGAAGTTCGTCAACGTCGATGGTGCAATCACGACCCCGGCAGCGTGAAGACCGACGTTTCGGGCCAATCCTTCGAGCTTGCGCGCGAGGTCCATGACATTGCGCACGTCTTCCTCGTCCCGGTACCGGCTCTGCAACGGCTCCTCGGACAGTGCTCGCTCGAGAGTGATTCCGAGCTCATTCGGAATCAGGTTGGCAAGCTGATCCACGTAACCGTACGGGTAGCCGAGGACTCTGCCTGCATCTCTCACCACGGCCTTCGCCGCCATGCTGCCGAAAGTGACGATCTGGGCAACGCACTCTCCGTGCTCCTCGCCGGATCCGTAGCGCTTGACCACGTAATCGATGACCTTGTCCCGACCATTCATGCAGAAATCGATGTCGAAATCCGGCAACGATATTCGCTCCGGATTCAGGAAGCGCTCGAACAGCAGCTCATATTCAATCGGGTCCAGATCGGTGATACCGAGCGAATAGGCGACCAGTGAGCCAGTGCCGGATCCTCTGCCGGGTCCCACGGGGATAGCGTGCGCACGAGCCCAGCGAACGAAGTCGGCGACGATGAGGAAGTAGCCCGAGAAGCCCATCTTGGTGATGATGTCGAGCTCGAGCTGGAGACGCTGCTCGTACTCGCTACGCCCGTCCCCGGCCGGCTCCGGGCAGGCACGCATGTCCCGGCGCAGACGCTTTGACAGGCCTGCCCGGGACTCGACGACGAGGTGGTCGTCGAGGGCCGTGCCCTCGGGCAGGGGAAACTCGGGCAGAAGATCCCTTCCGAGCTCGAGCTCGAGGCTGCAGCGCCGGGCAATTTCAACGGAATTCTCCAGCGCTTCCGGAAGATCCTCGAAAAGGGCCGCCATCTCCTGCGGCGTGCGCAGGTACTGCTGCTGGCTGTAGTCACGGGGGCGGCGCGAATCGGCGAGCACCCTTCCTTCATGAATGCAGACGCGGGCCTCGTGTGCCTCGAAATCGTCGGCGCGCAGAAATCGGACATCGTTTGTGGCGACCACGGGGACACCGAGCCTCGAGGCGACGTCGACCGAGGCCTGAACGCAGAGCTCTTCCGCTTCACGACCCGTTCGCTGCAGCTCGATGTAATAACGCTCGGGAAACAGCGCCAGCCAACGCTCGAGGCGCCGTTCGGCCTCGCGTGTCCGCTCCGCGAGCAGCAGCTGGCCGACATCTCCGGCGACACCGGCAGAGAGCGCGATCAGGCCGTCGGCGTTTTCTTCGAGCCACTCCCACCGCACCGTCGGGGCTCCGCCGCCCTGGCCCTCGGAATAGCTCCACGTGACCAGCCTGCATAGTGAGCGAAATCCTTGGTTGTTCTGACAAAGCACCACCAGGCGGAAGGGCTGCTCGGTGGCACCATCACCGCCGAGCCAGAGATCCGCTCCGATTATCGGCTTGATGCCGGCCGATTGCGCAGCACGGTAGAACTTGACGAAGGAGAAAACGTTGCTCTGCTCGGTGACGGCACACGCCGGCATGCCGGCTTCGCCGAGCGCCTCCACCAGCGCCGGGATGCGAACGGTCCCATCGACGAGCGAGTACTCGGTGTGAAGATGGAGATGCACGAAGGAAGGGCTCACGGCGCGGATTCTCCTTCACCGTGAGCGGCGCATGTTTCGACGACGGCACGCACCGGCGCAAAGCTGCGCCGGTGCAGCGGACAGGGCCCGTGCTCGCGCAGTGCACGGCGGTGCTCTGCAGTTGGATAGCCCTTGTGGCGCGCGAAGCCGTATTGCGGATAGCGTGCGTCGAGCGCCACCATTTCCGTATCCCGCGTCACCTTGGCAAGAATGGATGCGGCGCTTATGCACGCGTGCAGCCGGTCACCACCGACCACTGCCTGGACCCGGCATGCCACCCTGGGACAGTGGGTGCCGTCCACGAGCACCTGCGAGGGAAGCGTCGGCAGACCTGCCACCGCACGCGCCATCGCCAGCAGCGTCGCTTGAAGAATATTCATACGGTCGATGTCGTCGGCCTCGACACGCCCCAGACTCCAGGCAACGGCGCGCTCGCGAATGATTCCAGCGAGCCGCTCTCGCCCGGCCGGGGTCAACTGCTTCGAATCGCGCAAGCCGGCAATCGCCCTGCACGGATGGAGTATCACCGCGGCAGCCACCACCGGCCCTGCCAGGGGGCCACGTCCTGCCTCGTCGACACCGGCAATCATCTCCGCATTGTCCATCCTGACTCTAGGCTGTGCCCGCCGGCACGCCCATCACCTCCAGCACCGCATCCGCGGCGCGCTCGTCGGCGTTATTGCGCAGCGTTGCGTGAATCCGACGGAACTCTTCCCTCAGTGTCTCGGCCAACTGGGGATTTTCGAGAAACGCGAGCAGCGCAGCTCCCAGCTCCGCCGGCGTGGCGTCGTCCTGCAACAGCTCGGGCACCAGGGCCCTGCCGGCAAGAAGATTGGGCAGGCCGGCGAACGGGACCTTGACCACCCTGCGCGCTATCCACCAGCTCAAGCGACCGAGCCGATAGGTGATCACCATCGGGCGTTTCAGCAGCAGGGCCTCCAGCGAGGCGGTGCCCGATGCCAACAGCACCGCGTCCGCGGCTGCCATCGCGGTGCGCGCATGGCCTTCGAGAAGGCGCATCTCGGGGCCATCGCCGGCCGCGCCGAGTGCCGTCTCGAATCGACTGCGCACCGCCTCGTTGACCAGCGGCACGATGAACCGGACCCCTTCACGACGTCGTGCCAGCCAGCGCGCTGCGCCCACCATGGGATCGGCCAGCAGCGACACCTCGCTCAGTCTGCTCCCGGGCAGCATCGCGACGATCTCGCCTTCGGCGGGCAGCTCGAGCTCCCGGCGAGCGAGCTGCTGATCGGGTGTGTCCGGAATAATGTCGGCGAGCGGATGACCAACGAAGCGTGCACGCACACCGCGGTCGAGGAAAAATTTCTCCTCGAACGGGAACAGCGTGAGCATCATGCTTACCGCGCGGCGAATCTTCGCAATTCGATATCCTCTCCACGCCCAGACCTGGGGGCTCACGTAATGAACCGTGGGCACACCCGCACGACGCAGCGCCATCTCCAGTGACAGATTGAAATCGGGAGCATCGATGCCCACGAACAGGTCGGGCGGATCGTCGGTGAACCGGCGGATGAGCTGCCGACGTGCCTGGTGCAGCTCACGGTAGCGGCGAAGGGCCTCTCTGAGCCCGATGACCGCGAGTCTCTCCATGGGATACAGAACCTCACAGCCTGCGGCGGTCATTCCGGGCCCGCCAATACCTTCGAATCGGGCCTCCGGGCAGCGCGCGGTAACGGCTCGAATCAATCCGGCCCCGAGAAGGTCACCCGAGGTCTCACCGGCAATGATGGCAATCCGCAATGTCGCCTGCTTACCTGCTGATCAAGTGCTCGCCGGGGCTACCCACAGCCGTGGCGACTACCTGACGATACCTCTCGTAGAAGTTCGGATGAACTCCGCCAAAGCCTGAACCTCAGGCGATCCAGCTCCGAGCTCGTCGAGCTGCTCGATGGCCTCCTCCGCCTTCAAGGCGCTCCTGAACACGGTCTTGTAAGCGGTTTTCAGGGATCGGAGGGTCTGCGCATCAAAGCCGTGACGTTTGAGACCCTCGCTGTTCAATCCGTGAGCTCTCGCCGGCTGACCCGAGACCATGACGTACGGTGCGACGTCCTTGCCGATGGCCGTTCCCATGGCTGAGAACGCGTATGCCCCGACGGCACAGAACTGGTGCACGAGGGTGAAACCACCCAGCACTGCATGATCTCCAATGCTCACATGGCCTGCCAGCGTCGCGTTGTTGGCCATGGTGACGTTGTTGCCAACCTGACAATCGTGGGCGATGTGAACATAAGCCATGATCCAGTTCTCGTCTCCAACGCGGGTCACACCACCGCCGAGCTGCGTGCCGCGATTGATCGTGCAGTACTCCCTGATCGTATTGCGATCGCCAATTTCGAGTGTCGATAGTTCTTCCTCGAATTTCTTGTCCTGGGGAATGTCTCCAATGGAGTTGAACTGGAAAATTCTATTATTTCGCCCGATTCGTGTTCGCCCATTTATGACCACATGAGGCCCGACCCACGTCCCTTCACCGATCTCCACGTCGCTGCCAATGACCGCATAGGGTCCGATACTGACCCCCGATGCGATCTTCGCCGACGCATCGACTATCGCCGTGGAATGGATCAACTCTCGATTTCCCGCATCGCGCCCATCAGATCCGCGCTTGCCACCAGCTCGCCGCCGACTGTTGCGCTCGACCGGAACTTCCAGATGCCGCGCGAGGAACGCAGCAGATTGACCTCGATGCGCAGCTGATCTCCCGGTTCGACCGGTCGCCGAAACCTCGCGTCGTCTATGCCGACGAAATAGTAGATGGAGTTTTCGCTCGGCAGCTTATCCAGACCGCGCAGCACGAGAATACCAGTCGCCTGCGCCATGGCCTCGAGAATGATCACGGCAGGCATGACCGGCCGTTTCGGAAAGTGTCCCTGGAAATACGATTCGTTGTAGGAGACGTTCTTGATGGCGACCAGAGATTCGCCGTGCTTGAACTCCATTACCCGGTCTATCAGCAGCATTGGGTATCGGTGCGGCAAATACTTGAGAATCTCGCAGATATCCATTTCCGCCATTTTATTCACCCCCCGACTCAGTCTTCATCGAGCCTTTTCTCCAGTTCCTTGATACGTTTCGCCATCTCGTCGAGCTGACGCAGGCGCGCGACGTTCCTGCGCCAGGCGCGATTCTCCTGCACAGGCATTCCCGACGAGTAGATGCCAGGTTGCGAGATCGAGTTGGGAACGGCGGATGTCGCCGTCAGGTGCACGTCGTCGGCGATCTCCAGGTGACCGGCGATGGCTGCGGCACCGCCGATAGTGCAACGTTTTCCTATGCTGGCACTGCCGCCGATGGCCACCCCGGCGGCAATCGCGGTGTGCGCGCCGATGCGCACGTTGTGTCCGATCTGAATGAGATTGTCGAGCTTGACGCCCTCCTCCAATACGGTGTCGGCGAGGGCGCCACGATCGATGGTGGTATTGGCGCCGATTTCAACGTCGTCGCCGATCACGACGGTGCCTAGCTGCGGGACCTTGACCCACACGCCATCGTCGTTCGCGATGCCGAATCCGTCGCCGCCGATGACGACGCCGGGATGCAGCAGCACGCGATTTCCGATACGAACGTCGTGGCAAAGCGTGACGTTAGCCGTGAGTGTGCAGTCCTCGCCCACCCGGGCGCCGCGTGCCACGATACAGCCCGGGCCGACACGTGTGCGCGCACCAACGACCGCATCATCCTCCACCACTGCCTTGGGCCCCACCCAGGCGCTCGCATCCACCTCGGCACTCCCGCTCACGCAGGCCGTAGGATGCACCCCGGCTTGCGTCGGCTCAGGGGACGCGAGCAGCGCCGCGACACGCGCGTAGCCGAGGTAAGGGTTGGCGACCACCAGCGCGCTGACCGGGCACGCGGAAAGAAACTCGCGATCCAGGATGACCGCGGATGCCCGGGTGGCGAGGAGCTGTGGTCGATAACGCCGATTGGCGAGAAAGCTGATGGCCCCGGTACCGGCTTCGGACAGCGTCGCAACGCGGTCGATGCGGCAGTTCCCATCGCCGTGCACCTGCGCTCCGAGCTTTTCGGCGATGTCACGCAACGAATAGCTCAACCTGCGGCCCTCGCTCGGCATCTGCTGCCCGCGCTCAAGCGGGCAGCCGGGTTCGATGCGCTGCAATCACTGGCTGCTTTTCTTGAAATCCGTACGCAGGCGCTCGAGGACCTTCTCGGTGATATCCACCCGTTCTCCGGCAAAGATAACCCCATCGGAGACAATCAGATCGTACTTCTCGCCCTGGGCCAGCTCCTGAATCACCTCCGTGACCTTCTGCTGGAGCTTGCTCAGCTCCTGGCTGCGGCGCAGATTGAGATCTTCGCGGAACTCGTCCTGGGCGCGCCGAAGCTCACGCTTGTTAGCGCGTATATCATTCTCCTGCCGCTGGCGTTCAGCCTCCGACAACACCGCCGCATTCTTGACCAGCCGATCCTCGAGTCCGCGCACATCCTTCTGCTGTTGCAGCAGCTCCCTGTCCTTGGGGGCGAACTCGCGCTCGATTCGATTTCGAGCCGCCTCCGCCTGGGGCGCCAGCTCCAGCACCCTGGCCACGTTGACGAATCCGACCTTGACCTCGGCCGACGCCGCCTGGGCGGCGAGCATGCCGGCTGCCAGAATGATGCCCGCGCGCGCGAGGCTTACCAGTCTCAGATGTTTCACGTCATACATATCAAAATCAAAAAGCGGTCCCGAGTGTGAATTGAAAGTTCTGGATGTCATCCCCTGCCTGGTCGTTGAAAGGGTACGCAAGGCTGATCGTCAATGGTCCGAAGGGTGAGACCCAGATACCGGAAATGCCGGCCGAGGCGCGCAGTTCCGCAAATTCGAAGCTCTGCCCCGGCCCGAACACGTTTCCGGCGTCCACGAACGTCGTAATTCTAAAGGCTTTGGAGTCGCGAATAAACGGTAGTGGCAGGATGAGCTCCAGGGTGCCGGTCCATTTCTTGTCGCCGCCGATGGGCTCGCCATTGGAATCGCGCGGCCCGAGCGTATTGGCCTCGTAGCCGCGCACCGATCGCAGTCCGCCGGCGAAAAAATTCTCTGTCAGGGGAAGATCCTGGGTATCCCCGAAACCGTCGCCGTACCCGAGCTCGGTGTCGAAACGCAAGGCGAAAAGCCTGGTGAGATCGATTATCTGCTGGTACCGCAGCGTCAGGCGGTAAAAAGTCAAATCGCCGCCCGGAATGGCGACGTCGCCGACGAGCGAGATTAGCGAGCCCCTGGTCGGCAGCAGAAAACTGTCGCGTGTATCGCTCGCCCAGCCGGCCGAGAAGGTGTAAGTGACGTAGTCTCCGCCGGTCTGCGCGGCGAAATCCAGCACCTCCTGGGATGCGTTAGGGCCCGGCTCGAACTCCGTTTTCTGCGGCTTGATGGCGAAGTCCAAGGTGTTGAACTCGGATATGGGAACACCGGTGCTGACCCTGAAGCCCAGCTCGTCGGTATTGTAATCGGCGAGGTTGGCCTCGGACGCATTGGTTTTCCGGTAGAACGCGTCGACGCCGAGGCTGACGCCATCCTGAGTAAAGTAGGGATCTTCCCAGCCTAACGCAAAGGTCCGGTTGATATCGCTGGTGTTGATGGTCGCGCTCACTCTGTTGCCGGTGCCGAGAAAGTTGCGCTCGGTCAGCCCTATATTGAATGTGAGACCGGCAACCTGTGAGAACCCCGCACCGATGATCAGACTTCCCGAGGATTGCTCCTTCACGGAGAAGTTGACGTCCACCTGATCGGTCGTGCCCTCCACGGCCGGGGTTTCCACATTGACCTGTTCGAAAAATCCCAGTCTTTCGAGTCTCAGTTTGGAACGCTCTATGGCGCCCGTGGAAATCCAGCCGCCTTCGAGCTGGCGCATCTCGCGACGCAGCACTTGGTCCTGGGTCGACGTGTTGCCCTTGAAGTTGATGCGTCGAACGTAGACGCGTTTGCCGGGATCGAGAAAAAAAGTCAAGGCGACCTGCTTGTTCGCTTCGTCGATCTCCGGCACCGCATTAATATTTGCGAACGCATAGCCTTCGTTTCCGAGCCAGTCGCTGATGTTGCTGCTCGTCTCCGTGATTTTCTTTCTCGAAAATATGTCTCCGTATTTTATGACCACCAGATCGAAAAGGACGTCCTTTGGCACCAGGATCTCGCCCGTCATGGTTACGTCACTGACGGTGAACTGATTTCCCTCGGTAATATTGACGGTGATATAAACGTCTTTCTTATCGGGCGTAATCGAGACCTGAGTCGAGTCGATGTTGAAATTGATGTAGCCGTTGTCGAGGTAAAAGGATCGCAGCGTCTCGAGGTCAGCGGAAAGCTTCTGCCGGGAGTATTGATCGGCGTCCGAGAGCCACGACCAGAATCCGGTCGTCTCCAGCGCAAAAAGATCGACGAGGTCATCGTCGTCGTAAGCGGTGTTGCCGACAATATTGATCTGCTTGATCGTTGCCACAGCGCCTTCAGAGATCTCGAAAGACACGCCGACGCGGTTGCGCTCGAGGGGGGTGACCGTGCTGGTTATCTTCACGCCGTACCGGCCCACCGCGAAATAGGCGCGCTTCAGCTCCTGCTCGACCTGGTCGAATGTCGATCGGTTGAATACGCGCCCCTGCGCGAATCCCTCCTGCTCGAGCGATTCGAGCAGCGCTTCCGTGTCGAGCTCCTTGTTGCCCGTGAACTCGATGCTCGCTATGGAAGGTCGCTCTTGCAGGAAAACGACAAGCGAATCGCCCTCGCGCTCGATGCGCACGTCTCGAAAGAAGCCCGTCTTGTAAAGAGCGCGCAGCGCTTCGCCCGTGCGTACCTCGTCGACTCGGTCACCGACCTTGATGGGCAGGTAATTGAAGATCGTGCCGGCCGAGATCCGCTGCAGGCCCTCGAGCCTGATGTCGTTGACCACGAACGGCTCGAAGGCTATCGCGTTGGATGCGAAACACAAGGCGAGCAAGAACAGGCAGATACGCGCGGATCGAGTTGCATGCATCGTGATTCTTGTATCTTTTACAGGCAGCCCTGGGTATCGCGCGGGCACCTACCCCTCCTTACCCGCGCAGATTCCCACCGGATTCACGCCGGCCCGTCACCCGAAGATACGAGCCAGATCGTTATAAAACGCAAGCCCCATCAAGCCGACGAGCATGGCGATTCCGAGGCGCTGGCCGAAAAATTGCGCTTCTTCGGACACCGGCCGACCGAGAATGGATTCTATCAGGTAATACAACAAGTGGCCCCCGTCGAGGATCGGGATCGGAAGCAGGTTGAGTATTCCCAGGCTGATACTCACGATGGCGAGAAACCCGATGTAGGACGCGATTCCGACATCGGCGGAAATTCCTGCGTACTGGGCGATGCTGATGGGGCCACTGAGATGCTTGACAGAAATTTGCAGCGTCACCATTTTCCACAGCATGCGCAGCGTCAGGATCGACATGTCCCAGGTCTTGGCGATGGCTTTCGCGAACGCCGTCCAGGGCGCGTAGCGCACGGTCGCGTAGTAGTCGCTGAAATCGTCCTCGGGCGGCGCAACGCCGGCGCCGATACGGCCGTAGGACTCTCCATCCGCCGACACACTCGCCGGCAGCACAACCAGGGTGATGCGGGCGCCGGCGCGCTCGACCTGGATCTCGACGGACTGCTCGGGGTGCGCGCGGATGAAGGTGACAAACTCGCGCCAGGAGCCGAGCGACGTTCCGTCGAGAGCAAGAACGCGATCGCCGCGGCGAAGGCCGCCACGATCGGCGGGCCCGCCGGCCTCTACCTCGCCAATGACCGGCGGCACGACCGGGCGCCTCGGGGTCAGGCCGAGCGCATCGAAGAGCCGGCCCTGGGTGAACTCGTCCACCCCCATGCCCTGCAGGTCCAGCGCGACGCTGCGCCGCGCCGCGCCGGGCGCGTCGACCTCCAGGGCCAGGGGGCCCTCCTTGAGGGTCGCACCGATGATCGCCTCCACCACGCTCTGCCAGGTGCGGGTCTCGCGTTCGTCGACGCTGACGATGCGTTGACCGGCTTCGAGCCCCGCGGCGGCCGCCACCCCGCCCGGAGCGACCTCGCCGATCACGGACTTCAAGCCGCCGATGCCGATAATGAACATCAGCCAGTAGGCAACGATTGCGAAGAGAAAATTGAACAGCGGACCGGCGACGACCACGGCGACACGCTTGCCGAGCGGCTGGCGGTTGAAGGCCCGATGGCGCTCGTGCTCGGCGACCTCGCCCTCGTTCTCGTCGAGCATCTTGACGTATCCGCCGAGCGGAATCGCTGCGATGACGTACTCGGTCTGATCGGCGCCCGCGCGCCGGCGCCACAGAGGCCGACCGAAACCGACGGAGAACCTCAGCACCTTGACCCCGGCCCGGCGCGCGACCCAGAAGTGGCCGAACTCGTGCACGGTGACCAGCACGCCGATGGCGACGACGAACCAGAGAACAGAAAGCAGAAAAGACATGGGATCTCCGATCGCTAGGCCGCCAGACGCGCCACCTGGGCGTCGGCATGGCGCCGCGCGGCGGCGTCGATGTCGAGCACCTCGTCGAGGCTCTGCGGCTCCCCGCCCTGCTGCGCCTCGAACGACGACTCGAGAATGGGGGCGATGTCGGTGAAACGGATCTGCCCGGCGAGAAACGCCGCGACAGCGACCTCGTTGGCCGCGTTCAGGGCTGCGCTCGCAGCGCCGCCGGCCGCCGCAGCCTCGAAGCCCAGACGCAGGCACGGAAAGCGCTCCAAGTCCGCCTCCTCGAAGCTGAGATCGCCGATGGCGGCCAGGTCCAGGCTGTCGACGCCCGAGCCCATGCGCTCCGGCCAGCCGAGAGCGTGGGCGATGGGCGTGCGCATGTCGGGATTGCCGAGCTGGGCGAGCACCGAGCCGTCGTCGTACTCCACCATGGAGTGCACGATGCTCTGCGGATGCACCACCACCTGCACCTGCTCGGGCGTCGTATCGAAGAGCCAGCAGGCCTCGATGACCTCCAGACCCTTGTTCATCATGGTCGCCGAGTCGACGGATATCTTCCGGCCCATGACCCAGTTCGGGTGAGCGCAGGCCTGCTCAGGAGTGACCCGGGCGAGCTCCTCGGGGGATGCCTCCCGGAAAGGTCCACCGGAAGCGGTCAATAGAATTCGCCGGATGCCCGCGCTTTCGAGCCCGCCGCGGCAATCCGGCGGCATACACTGAAAGACGGCGTTGTGCTCGCTGTCGATGGGCAGCAGCTCGGCGCCGTTGGCGCGCACCGCATCCATGAACAAGCGCCCCGACATGACCAGCGCCTCCTTGTTAGCCAGCAGCACCCGCTTGCCGGCACGCGCTGCCGCCAGCGACGGCAGCAGGCCGGCGGCGCCGACGATACCGGCCATCACGAAATCCACCTCGGCGGCGCCCGAAACCAGCTCGAGCCCGGAGACGCCATCGAGCACCTCCGTTTCCCGACATCGGCCCGTGAGGCGCTCGCGCAGGCGCCTAGCGCCTTCGGCGTCCGCCATGACGGCGAATCGCGGTCGCCATTCGAGGCACTGCTCGGCGAGGCGTTCGTCGTTGCTGTTGGCCGTCAACGCGAACACCTCGAAGCGCCCGGGATTTCTTCCGACCACGTCCAGCGTGTTGACGCCGATAGTACCGGTTGCTCCGAGTATGGTGAGCCTTTTCACGACACGCTGCCCTGCAGAAAGCAGCCGAGCACGAACACCGGTGCGGCTGCGGTGAGACTGTCGATGCGGTCGAGTATACCGCCATGGCCGGGAACGATGCTGCCGCTGTCCTTCAATCCGGCGTGACGCTTGAAGACGCTCTCGGTGAGATCGCCAAGCACCGAAACCGTCGCCGTCACCAGGCTCAGGGCAACGAAGCCGACCGGCGAAGCCACCTCGGTGAGGACGCCGACAATAACCGCCAGCACGGTCACCGCGGCGAGCGCCCCGGCTAGCCCCTCCACGGACTTGCCGGGACTGATGCGCGAGGCGAGCCGGCGCTTGCCGAAACGCCTGCCGACGAAGTACGCGCAGGTGTCCGCGGTGGCGATGAGCAGCAGCAGGTAGAGCACCATGGGCGGACCTGCCTCGGGCGCCCCGTGCAGACGCACCACGCCGGCCCAGGCCGGCACCAGCACCAGCCAGCCGGCAACGAAGCGCACCACCGGCGCGTCCAGCGCGGCCACGGTCAGCCCCTGCTGCAGGCGCACCGCCCAGGCGAGCGCCGTCAGCCACCAGGCGAGCGCGACGAGCAGCAGCACCAGGGTACCGGCGGTGCCTTGAAGGAGCCAGGCAGCGCCGAGCAGCGCGGCGGCGACCCCGCCCGCGTAGGCGGCGCGCTGCGCCGCCGTCGGCCATCCCGCCATGCCCGCCCACTCCCAGGCGCCGACGATGAAAAACACCGCGACCAGCAGCGCAAACCACGGCGCCGGCACAGACAGCGTCGCGGCGACCACCGCAGCTGCCAGGATGCTGCCGGTGACCACCCGCTTGACGAGACCGGATGCGGCGGAGGGTGCCTCCGGGACCGTCGGCGCTTCGTGGACGGCTCGAGTTGGCATGGGGCCCTGGGCCGTTACCGCCGAGGCGCCGGCGGTCAAACGCTCTGGGCCGTGGCGATTTGCTCGCCGGTGCGGCCAAAGCGGCGCTGCCGGGTCGCGAACGAGGCCAGTGCGCCCTCGAACGCGATGCGGTCGAAGTCCGGCCACAGGGTATCGGTGAAGTAGAGCTCCGTGTAGGCCAGCTGCCAGAGCAGAAAGTTGCTGACGCGCTTCTCGCCCCCGGTGCGGATGAACAAATCCGGCTCGGGAAGGTCGCTGAGCGAGAGCAGAGAATTCACCAGCTCCGGGGTCACCTGCGCGGGGTCGAGCTCACCGCTGTGCACGCGGGCAGCAATCGTGCGCGCGGCCTGCGTCATGTCCCAGCGGCCGCCGTAATTGGCCGCGACCACGAGATTGAGCCCGGTATTGGCGTGCGTGAGGGACTCGGCCGCTTCGATACGCTCCTGCAGCATGCTGCTGAAAGCGCTGCGGTCGCCGATGACGCGCAGCCGGATGTTGTGCTCGTGAAGCTTGCGCACCTGCTGCTCCAGGGCGGTCATGAAAAGCCCCATCAGCAGTCCCACCTCCTCCTCGGGTCGGCGCCAGTTCTCGCTCGAGAACGCGAACAGCGTCAGGGCCTCGATGCCCTTCTCACCGCATACGCGCACCACGCCCTTGACCGTCTCCACGCCGGCCTTGTGGCCTGCAAAGCGGGGTAGACGGCGGCGGTCGGCCCAGCGGCCGTTGCCATCCATGATGATCGCAACGTGCCGCGGGAGCGGGGCCTGCGTTGCCTTCGATGGGACGTCCGCGTTCATGTCTAAGGTTTACTTAAGCACATCCCGGTCAGCCCGTCAGAACTCCATCAGGTCCTGCTCCTTGGCCTTGAGAAGCTCGTCGACCTTGGCGACGAACTCGTCGGTGAGCTTCTGCACCTGCTCTTCGGCCCGGTGCTCCTCGTCCTTGGCCAGGTGCTGTTCCTTTATCAGGCCCTTGAGGTGCTGGTTCGCATCCCGGCGGATGTTGCGGATGGCCACGCGGGCCTGCTCCGCCTCGTCGCGCACGACCTTTGTCATCTCCTTGCGCCGCTCCTCGGTCAGGGGAGGAAGCGGTACGCGGATGACGTCTCCGGCGCTGACCGGGTTCAAGCCGAGGTCCGAGTTGAGAATCGCCTTCTCCACGTCCGGCACGCTCTTCTTCTCCCAGGGCGTCACAGTGAGGGTACGGGCATCGGAGACGACCACGCTGGCCACCTGATTGATGGGGACCTCGGAGCCGTAGTACGGCACGCTTATGTGGTCGAGAAGACTGGCATGCGCGCGCCCCGTCCTGAGCTTGCTGAACTCGTGCTTGAGCGACTCGACGCTCTTCGCCATGCGCCTTTTCGCGTCTTTTTTGATTTCTTCGATCATGAGCAACCCACCCATTGACTCGCTGAATCTTAACCCATCCGGGAACCCGGCTAATCCACGGACGGAGCACCCGTGACCAGTGTTCCCTCGTCCTCGCCCATGGCCGCGCGCAGCAACGCCCCCGGCTTGTTCATGTCGATGACACGCAGGGGCATGGCGTGGTCGCGGCACAGCACGATGGCCGTGGCGTCCATCACGGCCAGGCGATGATCCAGCACCTCGTCGTAGCTGAGGTGCAAATACCGCTCCGCGTCGGGATGCTGCGCGGGATCCGCGGAGTACACGCCATCCACCTTGGTGGCCTTGATGAGCAGGTCCGCGCCGATCTCGACGGCACGCAGGCTCGCTGCCGAATCGGTGGTGAAGAACGGATTGCCGGTGCCGGCCGCGAAGATGACGATGCGGCCCTTTTCCAGGTGTCGGATGGCACGCCGCCGCACGTAGTCCTCGCACAGCTCGTTGACCCGGATGGCCGACATGACGCGCGCATGGGCGCCCTGGCTCTCGAGGGTATCCTGCAGCGCGAGCGCATTCATGAGCGTCGCGAGCATACCGATGTGGTCCGCCGTGACCCGCTCCATGCCGCCGGCCGCGAGCCCGGCGCCGCGGAAGATGTTGCCGCCGCCGATGACCAGCGCCACCTCCACGCCGGCCTCCCTCAGCTCGATGAGATTGCGAGCGACTCCCGCCAGCGTCTCTACGCCGATGCCGTAGCCCTGGTCGCCGACGAGCGCCTCACCGCTCATCTTGAGCAGGATTCGCCGGTACTTCGCTTTCGCTGCGCTCATGTTCGCCCGGTATGCGGACATCCGCTTTCAGCACCGCCTCGTTGCGGTGCTCCCCGATCTGCGTCTCCGAGCCCGTTGCCGGCAGAGCGCCGGCACTCGGGCCGACGCACCCCGTTAACGTGAAGAATGATTCAGTCGCCCTGCACCTGCGCCATGACTTCCTCGGCAAAATTCTCGCTGCGTTTCTCGATGCCTTCGCCCACCTCGAAGCGAGCGAACGCCTCGACCTTCGCGCCGGCGCCGGCAAGGAACTTCTCGACGCTCTGGTCCGGGTCCTTGACGAAAGGCTGGCCGAGAAGGGTGACCTCACCGAGGTACTTCTTGAGACGGCCGCTGATCATCTTCTCCTGGATCTCCGGCGGCTTGCCGCTGTCAGCGACCTGGGCTGCCAGTATCTCCCGCTCTTTGTCGAGGGCGCCCGCAGGCATATCCGATTCACTCACCGCCAGCGGCCGGCTGGCCGCGACGTGCATGGCGATATCCTTGCCGATGGCGCCGTCGGCACCGACAACGTCGACCAGCACCCCGATGCGCCCACCGTGCACGTAGGAGCCCACGTGACCGCCATCGCTCGCCATCACCTGGAAACGTCGCACCGTGATGTTCTCGCCGATGCGCATCACCATGTCGCGCATGCGCTCCTCGATGGACTGGTCTGAGCCCGCTTCGAACGCAACGGCCAGCAACGCGCCGAGATCCTCCGGGCGCTCGTCGAGCACGCGTTCGGCAACCTTATCGGCGAATTGCCGAAACTCGTCCTGCTTGGCGACGAAATCGGTCTCCGAGTTGACCTCGGCCAGCGCGCCGCTGGTGCCATCGGCAGACAATGCAAGGCCGATGACGCCCTCCGCGGCGATCCGCCCGGCCTTCTTGTCAGCCTTGGCCTGGCCCTTCTTTCGAAGGTTTTCCACGGCTGCCTCGATATCGCCGGCCTCGTCGACCAGCGCCTGCTTGCATTCCATCATGCCGGCGCCCGTGCGCTCGCGGAGCTCTTTCACCATTGCTGCGGTAATCTGCATCTTCAGTTCCCGTTTGATCGCGACCGTCCGCGATGTCAGCCCTTGGAGCTACTCGTTTTCTTTTTCGCGGCGGCCTTTTTCTTGGTGGTCTTGGCGGCGCTGGTCTTCTTTTTCGTGGTGGTCTTCTTGGCGACCTTTTTCGCCGCCGGCTTCTTCTTGACGGTGGTCTTCTTCTTGCTGCTCGCGGCCGGCGCCGGCTTCTCCTCGGGCGCCTGCGCCCGGGCGGCGGACTCGGGTGCGACCGCCTCGACCGCCTCGACCGCCTCGGTCACCGGAGCGGGCGCCTCCTCGACGGCCGCGTCGGGCTCACCGGCCGGCGATGCCTCGGCCTGCACGTCGACGGGCGCCTGCGGCGGCGCACTCGCCGCTACGGCCGCCTCGCCGGGTGTGGCCGCCTCGGCCGTCTCTTCGACAGCTTCTATCTCGAGCTGCGCCGCCTGGCGCCCCTCGATGACGGCTTCGGCCGCGCCCCGCACATAGATCTCGATGGCGCGGATGGAATCGTCGTTTCCGGGGATCACGTAGTCGACTCCATCCGGATCGTTGTTGGTATCGACCACGCCGACGACGGGGATACCCAGCTTCACCGCCTCGCGCACCGCAATCCGCTCGTGCCCCACGTCGACGATGAACATGACATCGGGCAGGCCATCCATGTTCTTGATGCCGCCGAGGCTGCGCTCGAGCTTCGCGAGCTCGCGCTGAAGCGACAGCCCCTCCTTCTTGCTCAGACGATCGAGGCCGCCGCCTTCGATGAGCGCCTCGAGATCCTTCAGGCGCCCGATGGATTCCTTAACGGTGCCGAAGTTGGTGAGCATCCCGCCCAGCCATCGGCGATCCACGTAAGGCATGCCGCAGCGCTTCGCCTCACGGGCTACGACCTCCTCGGCGGCGCGCTTGGTGCCGACGAACAGGATGGTGCCGCGATTGGCTGCCATACGGCCGAGAAAATTGGTCGCCTCGTTGAAGAGCGGGAGCGATTTCTCGAGATTGACGATGTGGATCTTGTTGCGTTCCCCAAAGATGTACGGCGCCATCTTCGGGTTCCAGAAGCGCGTCTGGTGGCCGAAATGAACACCGGCCTCCAGCATCTCGCGCATGCTCACTGCGGACATGTCACGACTCCGAATTCGGGTTGAGCCTCCATGCGCCCCGTGCACCGACCCCGACCGGTCCCGGTCCCCCAAAGAAGGACCGCGGACCCCGCCGGGGCACCCGGATGCACGTGCCGACGCATGTGTGTATTTGGGACGGCGCCCACCCAGGTGCCGCCGTCCGCCTCTGGACCTGCCGGCATCTGTACCCCGGCGGGCCGCTTCTCGAGCACCGTAAGTGCTTGAACGATATTGGAAACCGAGAAGGCCGAAGCTGCGGTTTCGCGACTCAGTAAAACCTCGTGCCCGTCGAGCACCCCGGCCCGGCATCCGACGGCCTCAACATTTCGGCTTCGAGCAGGGGATTTGCGCCCAAAAGGCGCGCTTTTATACCATAGATAGTTCCGGACAACAATCGGTAAGTATCGGTAACAGAAGAGAAAAGTCCTCCAGAGGACCAGCGGCGGCGGAACCCATGCCCATCACCATCAAGACAGACGCGGAAATCGACAAGATGCGTGTCGCCGGACGCCTGGCGGCGGAGGTGCTGCACATGATCCGCCCCCACGTTCAGCCGGGCGTCACCACCGGTGAGCTGGATCGCATCTGTCACGACTACATCGTCGACGTTCAGAATGCGATACCGGCGCCGCTCAACTACAAGGGCTATCCCAAGTCCATCTGCACCTCGGTCAATCATCAGGTCTGTCACGGCATTCCGGGCGAGCGCAAGCTCAAGTCCGGTGACATCCTGAACATCGACATCACGGTCATAAAGGACGGCTACCACGGAGACACCAGCAAGATGATGTTCGTTGGCGAGCCCTCGATCATCGGTCGGCGACTCTCGCAGGTCTGTCACGATGCCATGTGCATCGGCATCGAGATGGTGCGTCCGGACATACATCTCGGAGACATCGGTCATGCCATCCAGCAGCACGTGGAGAAGCACCGCTACTCGGTGGTGCGCGAGTACTGCGGGCACGGCATCGGCCGTAAATTCCACGAGGATCCCCAGGTGCTTCACTACGGCAAGCCGGGCACGCGCGAGAGGCTGGTCCCGGGCATGACCTTCACCATCGAGCCCATGGTCAACGCCGGCAAGCGCCAGGTAAAGCTGCTGAAAGACGGCTGGACCGTGGTGACGAAAGACCGCAGCCTGTCCGCTCAGTGGGAGCACACGGTACTGGTGACCGAAACCGGTGTCGAGGTGCTTACGTTGCGCAACGGTGATGACGTCTAGCATCCGGCGTCAGAACTGACGCCTGCCGAACGTGGAACACATCACGACAGCACCGAGCACGGACGAGCGCCTCGACCTGGACAGCTACCGCGAGGCGTTGAACAACGCCCGTCGCGACGTCGCCAATCGCTTCCGGGAGGGCGTCCCGGCGAGCGACCTGGTGCATGAGAGCGCCCACTTCATCGACACGCTGCTGGCGAAAGCCTGGCGCGCGCACGGGCTTCCACCCGACACGGACCTCGCGCTGGTCGCCGTGGGCGGGTACGGCCGCGGCGAGCTGCATCCCGGCTCCGACATCGACATTCTCATCCTGGTTGAAAAGCCTCGTTCCGTTCGCGCCCGGATCCAATCGTACGTCACGTTCCTCTGGGACATCGGCCTCGAGATCGGACACAGCGTGCGCAGCGTCAAGGACTGTGTTCGGGAGTCGCGCCAGGACATCACCGTAGCCACCAACCTGATGGAGGCTCGCCTCGTCGCGGGCGACGCGCGCTTGTTCGAGCGCATGCGCCGCGCGACCAGCGCGGACAAGCTGTGGTCGAGCCGCCAGTTCTTCGAAGCGAAATGGGCGGAGCAGCGCGCTCGTCATTACAAGTTTCACGACACGGCCTACAACCTCGAGCCGAACGTCAAGGAGGGACCGGGAGGATTACGTGACATCCAGATGATCGGCTGGGTCGCGAAACGCCACTTCGGTGCCGAAACGCTGCACGATCTGGTCACTCACGGATTTCTGACCGAATCCGAGTACGGGTCGCTCATCGAGGGTCAGAGCTTTCTCTGGCAGGTTCGTTTCGCCCTGCACGTTCTCACGGGTCGCCGCGAGGACCGACTTCTGTTCGACCATCAGCGCACGCTCGCTGCCGAATTCGGCTATAGCGACGACGATGCGAATCTGGCCGTCGAAAAGTTCATGAAGCGCTATTACCGGACGATTATGGATCTCAGTCGTCTCAATGAAATGTTGCTCGAGCTTTTTCAGGAAGCCATCCTGCACGCCGACGCGCCGCGTACCGTTACGCCGATCAATCGGCGTTTCCAGTCGGTCAACGGGTTCGTTGAAGTCACCAGCGAAGATATCTTCAAACGATACCCGTTCGCGCTGCTCGAGGTCTTCCTGATTGTCCAGCAACACGACGACCTCAAGGGCGTGCGCGCATCTACCATCCGCTTGATCCGCGATCATCGGCATCTGATAGACGATAAATTCCGCGCCGACATTCGCGCCCGAAGCCTGTTCATGGAGATCTTCAAGCAGCCCAACCGCATCGCCCGTGAGCTCCGGCGCATGCACCGCTACGGCGTGCTGGAGAGATATCTTCCGGTTTTCGGGGCGGTGGTCGGCCAAATGCAGTACGACCTTTTCCACACCTACACCGTCGACGAGCACAGTCTTTTCGTGGTGCAGAACATCCGCGCATTCGCTTCCCCTGAGCGCTCGCGGGCCACGCCGCGCTGCGCGGAAATCTTCGCGCGTGTGCCCAAACCGCATCTGCTCTACATCGCAGGGCTTTTTCACGACATTGCGAAAGGCAGAGGCGGCGATCATTCAGAGCTCGGCATGACGCTGGCAATGGAGTTCTGCATCGATCACGGTCTCGGCCAGTACGATGCCCGGCTGGTAGCCTGGCTGGTGCGCCATCATCTGACCATGTCGCTGACCGCGCAGCGCCGGGACATAACCGATCCGGACGTCATCAAGGATTTCGCCGAGACGGTGGGAGATCAGAATCATCTCGACTACCTGCTGCTTCTAACGGTCGCCGACGTGCGCGGTACCAACCCCGCTCTTTGGAACGACTGGAAAGCGACGCTGCTCGATGACTTGTACGAATCGACCACGCATGCGCTGTGGCGCGGCCTGGAGAATCCCATCGACCGCGCCGAGCTGATCGCCGAGACGCAGGAGGAAGCCCGTCGTCTGCTCGAAGGTTCCGACGGCCTGGGCCGGGCGGTGGCGGAGCTCTGGGCCGGTCTCGGCGACGACTATTTCCTGCGCCATACCGCCGACGAGATCGCCTGGCACACGCACGCCATCGTAACCGCGCCTGCGCAAGAGCTGCCGCTGGTGCTGGTTCGACAGGGCCGCGGGGGCACCGAGGTTTTCGCCTATGCGCCCGATCAGGAGTTCCTGTTCGCCGCGTCGACCTCGGTTCTCGGGCGCCTCGGGCTGAACATCGTCGATGCTCGAATCATCACCGCGGACAACGGCATGACCCTGGACAGCTACGTGGTTTTCGAGCTCGACGGCACGCCGGTCAGCGGAGACGCCCGCGAGCGCGAGATAAGCAACGCCATGCGCGAGGCGCTCGCCGATCCCCGCTCGGCGCGGCGCGACAATCGGCGTCTGCCCAAACGCCAGCTGCGGCATTTCCAGACACCGACCCGGGTTCACTTCAGCGACGACTCGCGCAACGGGCGAACCGTCATGGAAGTCGTTGCCCGCGATCGACCAGGGCTGCTCTCGGCGGTGGGCTGGGCGCTCGCCGACTGCAAGGTTCGACTTCAGAACGCCAAGATCGCCACGTTCGGCGAGCGCGCCGAAGACGTCTTCTTCGTCACCGACGCCGGCAACCGACCGCTCGCCCCGGAGAGCTTCGAAACCATCCGCGAAAGGGTGGCGGCCGCCATCGACTCCGCCAACGGCGCTTCCTAGCACGGCCGCGGCAAGCGGCGACGCCTCTCAGCCGCCGGTCACGGGCGGGAAAAAAGCCACCTCGTCGCCGTCCATGACCGGGTGGTCGGGACCCACGTACTCCTGATTGACGGCCATCAGCACGTTCGCGGGCATGGCCTCGCCCTCGCTCGCGCGGGTCCAGATGTCGGCCACGGTGGTGCCGGCGCTCGGTGTGGCGAGCCGCCGCTCGGAGCCGTGCCGCTCGCGCAGGCTGGCGAAGTATTTCACGGTGACAGACATCGATTCGTCGGCCTCGTCCCGACCGTTTCACCACCCCCCGCCTTTTCGGGCCGGGGGCGACCGGAAACGGCACCCACGTGTATCATAGTCGCGCACCGCCGCAACGCGGGACAGGTAATCAGGCGAGAACGACCGTGGCGCGACTGACGCATTTTAACACTGCCGGCGATGCCCACATGGTGGACGTGGGCGACAAGGCCGAGTCCCGGCGCACCGCCACCGCCGAGGGCCGGATTTACATGCTCGCCGAGACCCTCGCGCTGGTCACCGAGGGCCGTCACAAGAAAGGCGATGTCCTCGCCGTGGCCCGGGTCGCCGCCATCATGGCGGCCAAGCGCACCGCCGAGCTGATCCCGCTCTGCCATCCACTGCCGTTGAGTCACGTCGAGGTGACGCTCACTCCACTGCCCGACGAATGCGCCGTGCAGTGCGTGGTGAGCGCGGAGACCGTTGCCCGCACGGGCGTGGAAATGGAGGCGTTGACGGCCGTGCAGATTGCGCTGCTCACCATCTACGACATGTGCAAGGCGGTCGACCGCGGCATGACCATCAGCGACGTGCGCCTGGTCGAAAAATCGGGCGGCCGATCGGGTCACTGGCGACGGGCCGCGGAGTAGCCGGACGGCGCGGCCGGCGCGGATCGTCAAGGGCATACCACGGGAATACGCTCGGCAAGCGCGACGCCTTGCGGAGAAAGCGTCGCGCGATAGGCGATTGCCTCGACGCCGGCCGCCAGCGCCTCGCGCAGCGTGTCTCCGTACCGGGGATCGATGCGGTCGGCCGGGCGCACTTCGCTCACATCGGAACGTTGCACGCAGAAGCACAGCACCGCGCGCCGATCGGCCACGCGCAGGCTGCCCATGAGCTCGCGCAGATGGCGAGTGCCTCGGGTGCTGATCGCATCCGGGAACAGCGCGATGCCGTCCTCGACCGCTGCCGTGACGTTCTTCACTTCCAGGTAGCAGGCCGAGGCGCCCTTGCTGAGCAGAAAGTCCGCCCGGCTGCCCTCTTCCCCATAGCGAACCTCCGGCCGAATCGCGTCGTAACCGGTGAGCTCGTCGATCACGCCGGATTCGATGGCCTCGCGCACCAGCGCGTTGCTGCGACCGGTATTGATGCCCACCAGCCCCGCGCCGGGCACCTCGACGAGCTCCCAGGTGTAAGCGTACTTGCGCTTCGGATTGTCGGAACGGCTGAGCCATACCCGCGCCCCCGGCGCGTGACAGCCGAGCAGTGAGCCGGTGTTGGGACAATGGGCCGTCAGCGAGGTGCCGTCGTCCAGGGTAACATCGGCGAGAAACCGCTTATATCGCTTCACCAGCGTCGCGGCGACCAGTGGTTCGCGGAATCGCACGCCTAAGCCGCCTCGCAGGGAGCAGCATTCGAGTGGACCGAATGCCGCAGCACGATGCTAAAATATTCAGCGCACATCACCGGTGGTAGAAACAATGTTCGGTAGACCATCCGCGCTGCAACAGCGTATCAGAAAGCTTCGCTCGCACCTGGCCCAGGAAAATCCCCTTCTGCTGCAGGTGGTGAAGAGCTTCCGCGTGCTCGACGGCGTAGCTTATCGTCTCGGCATGCTGGATGACACCACCTCGTTCACCACACGCGTACCGTGGTGGCCGATGATCTCGGTGCTCGGCACCTTTTCCTCGGGCAAGTCGACCTTCATCAACTACTACCTCAAGCAGAAGCTCCAGCAAACGGGCAATCAGGCCGTGGACGACAAGTTCACCGTGATCTGCTACAGCAACGACGATACACAACGGGTATTGCCCGGTCTCGCGCTGGATGCCGATCCCCGCTTTCCGTTCTATCAGATGAGCCGCGACCTGGAGGCCGTAGCGGCCGGCGAAGGATCGCGCATCGATTCGTACCTGCAGCTCAAGACCTGCCACAGTGAGCACCTGCGCGGCAAGATCATCATCGATTCGCCCGGCTTCGACGCGGACGAGCAGCGAACCGCGACGCTGAAGATTTCCGATCACATCATCGATCTGTCGGACCTGGTGCTGGTGTTCTTCGATGCGAGGCACCCGGAGCCTGGCGCCATGCACGATACCCTCGAGCATCTGGTAGCGAATACCGTCAGACGATCGGATGCCAACAAGTTCCTCTACATACTCAATCAGATCGACAACGCGGCCAGGGAAGACAATCCGGAGGAGGTGTTCGGGGCGTGGCAGCGGGCGCTGGCGCAGAAGGGCCTCACTGCCGGACGCTTCTACAGCATCTACGATTTGGACGCGGCGATCCCCATCCAAAGCGCTACCCTGCGCGCACGCTTCGAAGGGCGCCGCGCGGCGGACATGAACGCGATCATGGATCGAATCGATCAGGTAGAGGTCGAGCGTGCCTACCGCATTATCGGCGTTCTCGAGCAGATTGCCCGCACCATCGAGGAGCGGCTGGTGCCGACCCTGCGCGAAGCTCGACGCCGTTGGAAGCGGCGCACGCTCTGGCTCGACACGGCGGTCTTCGGAACCATCCTGGTGGCAGCCCTGGGCGCCAGCGTCTGGGCGGGCCACTGGCAGGGCCTGAGCTTCTCCGCGCCATGGCTGGCCTGGTTGAGCGACCACCCGGTGCCCTTCTGGCTCGGCGCCGGCGCCCTGGTCATTGCGGCGGTGTACCTGCACTTTCGCCTGCGTCGCGTCGCCGCCAACGGCGTCGCGGCGGCCATGCGCCGCCTGGACTTCGACGCCGACACCGCCGAATGGCTCGAGCACGCCTTCGAGCGCAACACCCGCGCCTGGCAGCCCCTGCTCGGCGTGGAGCCTGCCGGCTGGTCGGCCTCCACCCGCAGGCGGCTCGCCCAGGTGCTCGGTGAGGCCGACAGCTACGTGCAGGCGCTGAACGCCCGCTTCACGGACCCCTCGGGCAACGCGCTGCCGCGCAGGCCGCGACGCGGGGACGACGAGGAAAGGCCGGCGCCGGCAGCAGCGGCCGCGCAGGCGGAGGCCCGTCGACCCGGAGAGCTCGAGATCGTCAAACCGCCGGCCGACTTTGCCGAGGAGGACGTGGACGCGGCCGCCGGCGGGGAGCGCCACTGAGCGCCATGGCCACGCTTCAGAACTTCTCCTGAAGCCGTTTGACCTCCTGGACCGTGTCGGCGGCCTGCAGCGCCTCGCCCAGCGTGCGGATGTCGCGGGCCTCGAGGACATCGATCATCCTGATGAAGACCTCGGCGGTGGTGACGGCGTCGCCGAGAGCCGAGTGCCGATCCCGACTCTCGACCCCGAAGCGATAGGCGATGGCATCGAGCGTGTGCGTCACGTGGCTCGGCTGCAGGGCCACCGACAGCAGCAGCGTGTCGAGCACGGCCTGGTCGAAGCGCACGCCGACCTGCTGCTCCTTGAGCCTGAGAAACTTCATGTCGAAGGCGGCATTGTGGGCAACCAGCACCGCGTCGCCAACGAAGGCGTGAAAGCGGCGTAGCACGTCGGCGACCGGCGGCTTACCGGCAACCATGTCGTCGCTGATTCCGTGGATACGGGTCGACGCTCGCGGTATGGGCCGACCCGGATTGACCAGCTCATCGAAACGATCGCCCTCGAGCATCCGAGCATTGAGCACACGCACGCCGGCTATCTGCACAATCTCGTCGCCGCTGGACGGCTCCAGACCGGTGGTCTCGGTGTCGAAAATCACCAGGTTCAAATCACGCAGGGGCGTCGCCAGAAGATCCCGGTCCAGATCCTGGTCGAACAGGTCGAAATCGTAGAACGCCGGGCGTTCGAGCAGGTCGACGGACCGGCGCGCGGCAGCCTCCGTGGGGCGCGGCGCGGCGCCCCCGCCGAGGGCCAGCACGTAGCCACTCGACGAGCCGTCCTGCTCGATGACCAGGCGCATGCGCCCGGCGAGCGGCGCCTGCGCACCGGCCGCCAGCGTGCAGGCGCACTCGACGACACCGGGCGACGCCTCGCCGCGCTGATGACGCTGATTCAATTCACTCAGCGCGCCGCGCAGCGCCGCCGGCTGCACGAGAGAGGTGAGCATGCGCCCAATGCCGAGCCCGCCGGCGTCCGCAAACAGCGCCGCCGCGGAATCGTTGAACAGCACCACGCGATGCTGCTCGGTGCACACGATGACGGCCTCGCTGAGATCCCTCAGGATGGCCTCCAGGCGCGTTCTGCGTCGCTCCGAGCCCGAGCGCGCCGACTCCATGGCCTTGGCAGTATCCACCCGCGCACGGGCGTGCGCGTCCGCCAGCCGCTTGACCGCCGCCGGCAGACCGCCGAGCGCATGCCCAACGGGCGGCTGCGCTTCCTCGCCGGGGTGGCCGTGCACCAGCAGATCGATGTCCTCCTCCAGCACGCGCAGCGGGTGCAGCACCCGTGTCTCGAGCCACGTCCAATAGAGCGCGATGGCGGCGACCAGCAGCACCGCCTCGAGCACCAGCGTGAGCACCAGCTGCGACGGCGACAGGCGGGCGCCGAGGATGAGGTACACGTCGATGGCGATGCACACCACCAGCAGAAGCGCCAGGCCACCGAGCAGCACCCGCGCTGTGGACGCGCCGGTGCTCATAGCAGGCGCTTCGCCGACCGGTTGCGACGCATCGGAAATGACGACCCGGGCACGAATCCGAGCCAGCCGCCACGGGCGCCGGGACAATACCCCGCAGCCTGCCTGCTACACTTTTCACGTCTCGAGACGCCGACGCCTTCGGCAGCCCGGCTGCCGGGCGTGGTGGCCTGGGCACGGCGTTCCCGAAGGCCGCGCCGAGGCGCCGAAATTGCGAGTGGGGACTGGGTCACAGTCTGGAAATTTCTCTTTATAACAGTCGCTTACTCTTCCTCGCCTGAGAAAGAACTTTAAATTATACTTTTGCCATGCGTTTGCCCGCCAACAGCCTCGGCACCCAGTGGTGAGCCCGGATGCCCTCTCAATGAACCTCGAGCAGGCTCGATTCAACATGGTAGAGCAGCAGATCCGGACCTGGGAGGTCCTGGATCAAAAGGTGCTCGATATCATGGCCGAGGTGCCGCGGGAGGATTTCGTGCCGGCGGCGTATCGCAACCTGGCTTTCGCCGATACCTGCATTCCGCTGCCCCATGGTCAGACGATGATGCTGCCACGCGTGGAGGCGCGCATGCTGCAGGCCCTGCAGATCGAGCCGGGCGACCGGGTCCTCGAGGTGGGCACCGGCAGCGGCTTCGTCACAGCCCTGCTGGCGCGCCTGGCCGCACACGTCACCAGCGTCGAGATCCACGACGCGCTGCGCCGCGATGCCGAGGACAAGCTCGAGCGCCACGGCATCGACAACGTCGAGCTCTTTACCGGGGACGCCTGCCACGGCTGGGACCAGGGCGCGCCCTACGATGTCATCGCCGTCACCGGCTCCCTGCCGGTCCTGGACGAAAGGTTTCAGGCGAGTCTCGCCACCGGCGGAAGGCTCTTCGTCATCGTCGGCCAGGAACCCGCCATGGAAGCGCTGCTCGTCACCCGCACGGGCGCGTCGCAGTGGTCGACCGAGAGTCTCTTCGAGACCGTTGTGCCGCCGCTCATCGGTGTCGATCAGCCAGAGCGTTTCGTCCTCTGATTACGAGCGGAAGCCCAACGATGCAGAAACGGAATACGCACACAATGCTGCACAGCGAGCGACTGTCGTTCATTGCCGGGCTAGTGCTCGCAGTGCAGGCCGGTGCCGCGTGCGCGGCCACATCGCTGATCGAGCTGTTCGAAATCTCCCAGGAGGCTGATCCGGAGTACCAGAGCGCGGTAGCCGCCAACCAGGCCGCGCAGGAGCTCACGCCCCAGGCGCGCTCGTTCCTGCTGCCGAATCTGAGCGCCGGCGGCGAGGTCCGACACAACTGGTCGGATGTGCAAAAATCCGGCCAAGCGGCCGCCGAGGGAAACATCGACTGGGGTGACCAACGAGCGGATATCAGCATCACCCAGCCGGTCTACCGCCAGGATCTCTGGGTGCAGCTCGAGCAGGCCGATTTGCGCACCAGGCAGGCCAACGCGGAGTTCGCCTTCGCCCGCCAGGAGCTCATACTGCGCATCTCGGTGCGTTACTTCGACGTGCTCAGAGCCCGCGACCAGCTGGCATTCGCCAAGGCGGCGCTGGAAGCGTTCGGGCAGCAGCTCAAGCAGGCGCAGCAGCGCTTCGAGGTCGGCCTGATCGCCATCACCGACGTCGAGGAAGCCCAGTCGGGCTTCGACCTCGCGACCGCCGACGTGATCGCGGCCGAGAACGATCTCGACAATGCGCGCGAGGCGTTGCGCGAGGTCACGGGTCTTTACACGACGGATCTCGCCTCGCTGGGCGACGGCATGCCGTTGGTGACGCCCCAGCCGGCCGACATCAACCAGTGGACGGAGACAGCCCTGCGCCAGAATCTGCAGATAACCGCCGCCCGCCACGCCGCCGCCACGGCCAAGGAAGAGATCGATCGCATCCGTGCGGGCCACCTCCCGACCCTCGACCTGGTCGGACGCGCCCAGTATTTCAACACCGACGGCGGCTTCACTTTCAACAGCCGGACCGTCGACGGCCAGGTCGGGCTTCAGCTCAACGTTCCCATCTACGAGGGCGGGCTGGTGGTGTCGCAGACCCGCGAGAGCGAGCATCTGTACCAGCAATCCCTCGACGATCTCGAGCGGCAGCGCCGCGCCGTGCAGCGACAGGCGCGCGCCGCCTACCAGAATCTCGAGTCGGACATCTCACGGGTCAAAGCGCTCGTCCAGGCGGTCAAGTCGACCGTATCGGCCAAGGAGGCCATCGACGCCGGCTTCCAGGTCGGCACGCGGACCTCGGTGGACGTGCTGAACGCGGAGCGACGCGTCTTCGAGGCGCGCCGGGATCTGGCCTTCTCGCGCTACGACTACATCATCAACCGGCTGACGCTCAAGCAGGCGGCGGGGACACTCTCCGAGGCCGACGTCGAGCAGGTCAACGGCTGGCTGATCCCCTGAGCGCAGCCGACTGATACCGCAGCGGCGGAAATCCGCCGCTTTGCGATTTCGTCCGACGGCTATCCGCTACAATGAGCGCACCTCCGTTGGGACGTGCGGCAATGGAATTTTCCAGCTTCGGTAAGAGCTTCAGCAGCAAGGCCGGAATCGTCCAGCTCATGGACGATCTCGGAAATGCACTCTCTGTCAACAAGAGCATGCTCATGCTCGGTGGCGGAAATCCCGGCCAGATTCCGCAGGTGCAGGCGCGCTTCCGCAGGCGCATGTACGACATACTCGAGGAGAGCGATCGCTTCGAGCGCCTGATCGGCGACTACGATCCCCCCCAGGGAGAATCGCGCTTCGTCGAGGCGCTCGCGGCGCTGCTCTCGCGCGAGTTCGGATGGCCGCTCGGGCCCGGTAACATCGCCGTCACCAATGGCAGCCAGTCCGCTTCCTTCATGCTCTTCAACATGCTCGCCGGCCGGGACGATGCCGGTGCTGCGCGGCGAATCCTTCTACCTCTGACGCCCGAGTACATTGGCTACGCCGACCAGGGCATCATGGCGGATATGTTCACGGCGAATCGACCCTCAATCGAGCTGCTCGACGACAACCTGTTCAAGTACCACGTCGATTTCGACAGCCTCAACATCGAAGACGACGTGAGCGCGATCTGCGTATCCCGCCCAACGAATCCGACGGGAAACGTGCTTACCGACGAAGAGGTCACCAAGCTCGTGGCGCTCGCACGCAGGCACGGCGTTCCACTCATTCTGGACAACGCCTACGGGACACCCTTTCCGCACATCATCTTCACCGATGCCACGCCGGTCTGGAACGAGGACGTGATCCTTCTCATGAGCCTTTCCAAGCTGGGGCTACCGGGCGTTCGAACCGGCATCGTCATCGCCAGCGAGCCGATCATCCGTGCCCTCGCCGGCGTCAACGCCATCGTCAATCTGACCACCGGCGGCTTCGGCGCCGCGCTGACCGTGGACATGATCGAGAGCGGCGAGATCATCTCGATGAGCAAGGAAGTCATACGGCCTTTCTACCAGGAAAAGGCCGACAAAGCCGTCGACTGGATACGTAGCGCTCTCGCTGGATACGACTTCCGCATCCACCGGCCCGAGGGCGCGATCTTTCTCTGGCTCTGGTTTCCGAACCTGCCCATCACCAGCGCGGTCCTCTACCAGCGATTGAA